>Ga0172380_10001119_pt1 | contig 47609 bp, 41 predicted proteins | sample Leawe162metaG_FD_119747 | JGI IMG/M metagenome (GOLD analysis project Ga0172380, IMG submission 119747) | Leachate microbial communities from a municipal landfill in Southern Ontario, Canada - Leachate well 162 metaG | ecosystem: Engineered > Solid waste > Landfill > Unclassified | place... | reverse complement strand
TAAGCAGAACAGAATTAACTCTTCTCAATAAGTATCGCGAAGAGTTTGTTGATAATGAGAACGCTAGCAATGGAGATCAATCATCAACTGAAACAACTGTTGTTGAGAAATCTTTTCCCGATATATTTTCAAGCAAGACGAGCTACATTTATTCATATATGGACCCACAAGCCAGCTTTTATCTAAATATTCTAGGAAGGTTGGCTTTCGGTCAGACCTTTGAACCAGAGAAGCAAAACTCCACTTTGTACGATATTGGTTTTCGCTTTCGCGGAACGGTTTTTAATCATTTAGGCTACAGTTTATCGCTGCAAAAAGGGGGCGTAAGTGGTTCGCAAACATATGCAACACTATTTGAACCACGTCTTAGGTATAATTTTAAATTTATTGAAGCGATTGAAAACATTGGTAATTATGATTTTGCAGAAGGTTACTTACGTTACTATACGGAACCAGCTAAGAACATGCGGCTGGCTCTTCAATTGGGCAGAGAGAAGTTGAAGTTCGGTTATGGTTATGGCAGCAAGTTTATAATTTCCGGCGATCATACTTTAATGGATTTTTTCAGACTAAACTTTGACTATGGTATATTAAGTTTTACTTCTATTACGGCGTCTACCGTTGGCACTTTTAACGTTAACCGCGATTTGGACTATACAAAGTTACTTGCTATCAACAGATTCAAGCTAAACTTTCCGAAACTGATCGAATTTGGTATTGGCGAAAACATAATCTATTCTGGCAGGGGAATAGATCTGGCTTATTTGAATCCAATGATCTTCTATAAGTTTGTAGAAATGTCTCTTCAAGATAGAGATAATGGATCGGTTTGGCTTGATTTCCAAACTCACTTCTTGAAAAACGTGGAAATAAGCGGCACGTTTTTCCTTGATGAAAACATTCTTTCTCATCTTCAAGAGATGAATTTGTTCTCAAACAAAACAGCCTATCAAATCGGCGCATTCTGGTATTCCCCCTTTTCTATTAGCGATCTTACAGTTATAGCAGAGTACACAAAAATTCGCCCATATGTTTACACGCATACAAACGAGAAGAATTCTTACACAGCTTACGGAGAGTCTATTGGGCATTCAATAGGTCCTAACTCCGACGAGATTTTGGTTAAGGCAGCTTACAATTTGAACGATTGGATTAAGCTAAACTGTTCTTACCAATACATTCGTTCGGGCGAGAATATTTACGATTCGGAAAATCGGTTGGTCTTTAATTCAGGCGGAGATTTATTTGTCCCACACAGAATGGATGTGGATTCCGAGTATATTAATTTTTTAGATGGCGAAAGAATTAACCAAAATATTATTACGGCCAATGTAAAGCTTGAACCGTTTAGAAAATTCTATGTTAACTTAATGTACAAGTTAATTTCGATGGACAACGTTACTAGAAGCACTTCCGAAAATACAAGTTATTTCTTGTTCTCAACAAATTTTGAGTTGTAGACTATTTGTAGATAGCAATTTCTTCTAATGCTTTGCGTTTAATATCGGGTACTTGTGTGTTAGGTTTAGGATAACCTACAACAAGAATTAGAAATGGTCTTTCGTTCTCCGGTCTGTCAAGAATCTTACTAAGAAAACCCATTGGGCTTGGAGTATGAGTAAGAGAAGCTAGACCGCAATTGTGTATCGCGTTAATCAGCATTCCGGTAGCAATTCCAACAGATTCGCGGGTGTAATAGTTTTTCGATTTTTCACCGTTTGGTAAAACTGAATATTTTTCCTCGAAAATTGCAATAAGAACCGGAGCTTCTTCAAGAAAAGGTTTGCTTTTGTCTGTTCCAATTGGAGCTAATGCGGTTATCCATTCTTCCGGAGCCTTTTCTTCATAAAACTCTTTTTCTACTAGTTCTGCCGCATATCTAATTTTTGTTTTCAGCATTTGATCGGTAATTACTACAAACTTCCAAGGCTGTTTGTTGGCTCCGCTGGGAGAGCTGCCGGCGGCAAGCAAGCATTGATTAATTATTTCCAATGAGACCGGCTTGGTAGAGAAATCGCGGATAGTTCTTCTCTTTTGTAATTCGCTGTTGAATGTTTTAGATCGTACCAGCATTTGGCTTTCCGATAGTTCGATGAAATTGAAATCTATAAGCTTTGCGCCACTCATATGTATACCTAAAAAATTGCAAATATTTTAGAATGAGTTTGTTGTATAGTTTATTTAGACGCGAATGGGAGAGAAATGGTAATTGAGGTACCCTTGCCGATTTTGCTTTCTACTAAAATCTTACCTGAATGTCTATCGATAATATCTTTGCAAAGAACTAAACCTAACCCTGTACCTTTCTCGCTGTGTGTGCCTTCTGTAGAATGATGGATGTCGATTCTAAAAAGTTTGGGAATGTCTTCGGGCTGTATTCCAATGCCGGTGTCTGAAATAGTAATGCTGCTAAAGTTTTCTGTTAATTTTGCGCTAACAGTAATTTTTCCGCCATAGCTAGTAAACTTAATTGCATTCGAAATTAGGTTACGCAATACAACTTGCATCATTTCTACATCTGCAACCAGCTCAAAGTCGCGGCTATATTCCTTCACAAGCGAAATATTCTTGTTTTCAGCATTAGCTGCTTGAATATCGAAAACAAAATCCACTAACTTTTCCAGCTTGCATATAGTTGGTGTAAATTCCATTCTTCCGGATTGAATCCTAGACCATTGAAGAAGATCGCTAAGCAAACGGTATTGAGTTTTTGCGGTCTTGTGTAATTCCTTACTTAAATCCAGAAGTTCTTCCTTAGTTAACTTGTCGGCCTCTTCGGAAAGAATTTCGGTTAATCCAAGAAACCCGTTGAACGGACCGCGCAAATCATGAGCAATTATAGAAATGAATTTATCTTTTGTCGCATTTATTTCTTTTAGTTCTTCTGTGCTTTTAAGTAGGTCTGCCTCAACTTTTACGCGGCGGCTCATTTCCGTAGTCAGTTCTTCCTTTTGTCTGAAAAAATCTGTTATCAGAGTAGCTATTTTTCCAAACTCGGTTTTACTTTTGGATAAGTCGGTTAAGAGAACAGATTTTTCTTCCTCCAAACTCCGGGAAATTTTTCTAAGAGGTGCGGTAACGTAACTAATTAGAAATAATGAAATGCTAATAAGTAACCCTACTGTAAGCGTTATTCCGGTTATTAATTGCCAATTTAATGCTTCAGCAGATTCCCTTAGCATTTCCGATTGGCTTACAAATGTAAGTGTGGCGCATTCTTTTCCCTCGTAGTCATGCAAAGGTTTGTTAATGATTATTGAATATGCAGTAGAATCGATTCTTCCGGATTTTGCATCATCGGATAAATGAAGTGATGTAGAACTAGATGTAATTAGATTGAAACTGCTAATGTATTCTTGTGTCCAGATTCTGCCTACTATAAAGAAACCGCGTGCGGGAGTTTTTCTTGCAATATCGGAACTTGGCTGAACCGGGGCAGTTCTTATTTCAAGCAAACCGTGCTCTGTATTAACGAAAAAATAATTGAACCCATTTTTACTCAACATTTCTGCTAACTTTTGTTTTGGAATCGGGAATTCGGTTAGCTTCTTATCATTAAATAAATTTGTAGAGTATGCTAGAGAAAAGTCTGTTTTGTAAAGCCATGCAGCATGCGCGCTATAAACTGGTAGTGTTTGCGCAATTATTTCATCTCCCCATTTAGAATCGCTGTTTTGAACACAAGCGACCATTTCGTCCCAGTAAGTATCATTGAATGCCCAAAATTCAAGTCCTTTTCCAACTAGATTAAATATGTTATCTATTAGAATTCGTTTTGTTGAGCGCTCTTCTATCAATATTCGGGTAAGTTTTTTTTCTTCGTTAGCTTTGATAATAAAAAGAATTGCGGTGAAGAATAGTGCAAGAAGCGTTATTAGTAGAATTATTTTAGACTGGGTTTTACCGATTTTCACAAAACTCCTACAAGGCGAAAATTTTAACTCCGCCTATTTAGGAAAAAATGTTGATAGAAGCCACTATAAGTTCAAGATTGGGTGTAAGTCTTTTAATCAATTCTTAGAGTTTGAAAACTAATTATTCGGTTAGTACGAGTGGCAAATTAAAAATAAACCGGCTGCCCTTACCTACTTCGCTTTCAACCCGAATTTTGCCCCCTTGTTTCTCTATGAATTCTTTACAGAGGATTAATCCTAAACCGGTGCCCGCTTCGCTGTTGGTTCCAAAAGAGGTGTGGCTTATATCCAGACGGAACAAATTTGATAATGCTTTATCATCCATACCAACACCAGTATCTATCACGCGAATCTCAGCGTACTTACTTTGCTCTTCAACCTGGATAGTTATGGTTCCCCCCTTTCCGGTAAACTTAATAGCATTTGTAATTAGATTTCTGATAACAGTATTCAGCATATCTTCATCGGCAAAAACATTTATGTTTCGTTGAATATCATATTTGATTTGAATTCCTTTTCGTGCTGCAGTGGTTTCCAATAATTCTAAGTTTACCTTAATCAAATTTGCAAGTGGAATTTCCGAAGGAATAAAGTCAATTCTGCCGGTCTGAGATCTTGACCATTGCAATAAATTTTGCAGAAGATTATGAGAAACTTCTGCGGATTTTTTCATTTCCTCTAAATAAAATTTACGTTCGTCATCGCTAAGCTCGCTGTAATCTGTAAGGAGAAGATCAGAAAAGCCAAGTATTGTGATAAATGGATTTTTCAAATCGTGAGCAATGATTGAGAAAAACTTGTCTTTAGTATTGTTAAGTGTCTTAAGTTCTTCGGCAATCTTTTGTGTTTCGTCCGAACTTTGCTTGCGTGCAATAACCTGAGCTACTTGCTCGGCAACAAAAATTAGAATCGACATTTCTTCTTGACCGAAAGCTTTTTCGTTTTCGTAGTCTTGGACTACAATTACACCTATAGTTTTGTCGGAAACTTTGAGCGGTACACCAAGCCAAATAGCTTGCGGCGCGCCAATCAATTCAACGTCGCCGTTTCTTCTTAATTCCAAATCTCCTTGGGCATCTATCAGCGTTGCTTTTCCGGTTCTTAAAACATATTCTGTTAAGCCGCGCCCAACTCTTTTGGGCGCTTGCGGTGGATCGTATTCATCAACAAAATAAGGGAAGGAGATTGTATTGGATTTTTCATCGTATAGAGCAATGTAAAAATTCTTTGCAGACATTAATCTACCGACTACTTCATGAATTTTCTGATACAGACTGTATATGTCTGAAGCAGTATAAGCGTACTCCGAAATATCGAACAAAGCTTGTTGAATTTTCTCTTTACGGTTCCTTTGGGTTACATCTCTTAAAATTGCTTGTACTAAGTATTTGCCTCCAATAGAAACCGCTTTTAATGTTATCTCGGTATCAATTAATTCGCCTTCTTTTGTAGTATGTATCCAATTAAACCTTTGGGGATTTCCCTTTAGTGTCTCACTAATCTTTTCCAATGCGGATTCTTTTGATGTCTTTCCATCGGGTTGGAATTCCGGAGAGAATTGCGCTGGAGAAAGACCTATTAATTCATTACGCTCGAATTTTAGCATGTCGCATACAGCTTGGTTACAGTCTATTACTACATCAGTCATCATGAACATACCATCAATCGAGTTTTCAAAAAGAGACCGGTACAATGCTTCACTCTCTTTGATTCTCTGTTTGCTCGTGATTTCTTCTGTAATGTCACGGGAAAGTCCAAACGTACCAATTATTTTGCCGTCAGTATCGTAAAGAGGCATTTTAGTTGTTGAAACCCAAGAGGTATGTCCGTCTTGCCAATCTTCTTTTTCTTCTTTACCAATTAAAGCTTTACCCGTGTTTATAATTTCTTGTTCATCGTTAAAAGCGGCAAGCGCATGGTCGTAACCAAACATATCAAAATCTGTTTTACCAATTAAATCGCTAAGCTGGTTAACGTTATGTTTAGTAGCCATTGCCGGATTCACTTTAATGATTTTGCTGCGCAGATCTTTGAAATAGATGCTATCCGGAATGCTGTTTAATAGCGCCTGAAGAAGATTTTGTTCGGATTCATACTTGTATATTATTTCTTTTTGCGCAGTTATGTCTTCTACAAATGCAATTAGTTCCTTTACTTCACCATTTACTTTCTTAACAATGCTAACTCTTAGCTTGCCGTATAAAATGTTGCCAGACTTAGTTAAATAACGTTTCTCAAGTTGATATTGAGTTCGTTTACCCTCTATTAATTCGTTAAATAGTTTTTGATCTCTTTCGTAATCTAAAGGATGGCTAATTTTAGCGATTGTTAAACTTCTCACCTCTTCTTCGGTATAACCCAGCATTTGGGTGAGGGCGTGGTTCATCTGAATTACATTTCTGTTCGCATCGAACAATGCAATTCCAAAATCCGCGTTGTCGTAAATTGCTTTGAAGTAATCGGTGTCTTGCAAGGCATCAAGTGAAGTTTTGTTTTTAGAGACAGAAGGCTTTTTCTCCTTAGCAACTTTTTTCTTCGTCGGTTCCGGAGAAACTTTTTTATTTAACTTTTTAGCCATCATATCCTCTTAACTGCACAAGTGATTTCATATCTAAATTCAATATAAAGAAATTGATTAAAAATTTTTAACCAATTTCGGTTTGGGAAATAGTACAAATATTATTCTCAATTAATCACTTTAAAAATCTCAGTTCTGTTAGAATTAATTAAAAGTTTTTCCCCCTCTGGAATGTCTATGGTAATTCCGGTCTTAACATTTAGCAATTTGTTCTTCCGAGAAATCATATTCCCCAGTCTTGTCAATTCAACTTCTTGATTAGATTTTGAGTTATTTACAACAACCATAATCTTTTCGCTGGAAGACCATCTAAAGTAAACATATACATCATTAATAGGCGGGAAATGAGTTAGGTTGCCAGTTGCCAAAGCCGGGTATTGCTTTCTTAATCCGAGCAATTCTTTAATGTGCTTAAATAACTCGTTTTCGTTTTTCCCGCGTCCGCTTTCTACAAATGCATTCCTTTTATCATCGGGGAATCCTCCCGGATAGGGCATTCTTAAGGTTCCATGATCATCGGTACCAACAAGACCAATTTCCGAACCATAAAATAGTTGTGGAATTCCTCTGGTTGTGAGTAAGATGTCATAAACCATCTTTGTCTTTTCTAAATTGCCTTTAGTAAAATATGCAACACGCGGTACATCGTGATTATCGGCAAAAGTTACAAGCTGTGTCGGATCGGGATACAGATAATCTTTTGCGATTACATTATAAATTTGATATGTACTGTTTCTCCCTTCGGCAAAACCAATTAGCACATCTCTAAGTGCAAAATCGGTCACCGCCGGTAAGTTCGAGTTTGTTTTTCTAAAACAATTATTCTGTTGGTATGTGGCGAGCAGATCGGCGTCGCCCGTCCATACTTCTCCAACAATGTTTGTTGTAGGATATTCATCCCGAACAATTTTCGCCCATTGTGCAATATACTTCTGATCGTTGTACGGGTAAGTGTCTTCACGTATTCCATCTATACCGGCAAATTCCATCCACCAAATTGTATTCTGTGTGATATAGTTTTGTACAAATGGATTTCTCTGATTTGGATCGGGCATTCCTCTAACAAACCATCCTTGCTCAACATGTTTAATTGTCGAACTATCTGCGTGAATATCGCTGAACACCATCTTGTGATGATTTGCATCTAAATGCTTATCAAGTGTTCCATTAAACCAATCGTCAGTCGGAAGATTTTTCATCCAAGGATGATCATCACTACAGTGGTTTGCCACATGATCCAGAATTACTTTCATTCCGCGCTTATGAGATTCATCTACATATTTTTTATATAGCGCATTTGTACCAAAACGGGGATCAACTTTGTAAAAATCTGTTGCAGCGTAACCATGGTAAGAACGAAATGTATTGTTCTCTACTACCGGTGTTAACCATGTTGTAGTAACACCAAAATCTTTTAAGTAATCTAGTTTGTTTATCACGCCTTGTAGATCGCCGCCGACTCTTCCCTGTCCTTTAGTCTTTTGCATATAATCGGAATATCCGCGAACGGAATCGTTTGAGACATCACCATTAACAAAGCGGTCCGGCATTATTAAATATATTACATCGTTCTGCGAAAAGCCTTGAAAGCGTCCGGATGGAGATTCTCTTTTTAAAATCGGGAAAGTGATAAAGGCTTTCTCTTTATTCTTAGTTAAGATTAACTGATACTCTTTTGGAGGAAGATTATTTGGGATAACAATATCAATAAAGGCATAAGTGGCGTTTTTAATTTTATGAACTTTAGCAACTTTTATTCTGGAGTCATCAAAGCGAGCACTAACGTTATCAAGATTCTGTCCGTAAACCATTAGCTGAATTCTATTTAATTTCATTCCGACCCACCAATTTTGGGGATCGATACGATTGACTGAAATTTGCTGTGCACAAATGTTAATTATAAAAACGAATAACATTGCCCAAATTTTTTTCATCTTTTTCCTCTTAACCGGTTGCCTATTATAAAATTGGCGTATTTAAACCAATCACAAAATTGTTGTTGCCAAAATAATTTAACTTCCACGTAAACTCTAATCTAAATGGAAACAATGCTTGACCAATTCCAAAACCAATTTCGGCAAAAGGCTTCTTGAATTCTGTTATTGAATTCCCGATTCCATAACGGGAAATGCTTGGCATTATTGTTCTACTCTCCGGCTTTGTTTCAATTAGTGCCGCGTTAAAGTGAAGGCTCATGTTCATTTGCCAATCAACCAAAAAGCTGAGATTTAAAAAGCGAAACACTTCGTCACTTAAATCATTATCAATAGAAAGAACAAGAGCTTTATCGCCAAAGACTTCATCGGTTCGCAAGGTTCTGAAAGTATTAGATTGGCTGGCGATACTTATGTTGCCGGGCAGTGCATACATCATCTGGAAGGGAATTTTTCCGGTTGAATGAAGACCAGTAAGCGCAAAGTTTGTTCTGGCGCCGCCAAAAGTTGGAATGTAACTGTTTAGCGAAATGCGGTACATTTGAAAATCCAAATTACTTTTAAGCAATTCCGGACTGCTGAAAGTGAAATTGCCGCTTATAGAAACAAATGCGCCCCCTTGATTTATCTTTCTTCTGAAATAGCCGTCTTCTATAAATTTTCTAAAATCCAACTGAAAATTCGCAGTTAGCGCATTGATTTTAGTTTCGTATATAGGTTGAACAGTATTGTACGTTTTGCTCTTATTGAAGATAGAAAAATCGGTATTGACAAAAGCATTGTTATCGGTTCTATTCATGTAGCCAATTCCAAGACTCAATACCGGAAAAACTTGACTCCAAACTGAAGCGTTAAATCCCTTTGTGTAGTAATAATCACGGAAATCGTATTTGCCAAGAAGGCTCACAAGTGTTGATGTTAATTTGTTATAGCGGATTGATTCGCTGAAAAGATCGGTTAGTTTGCTAAAAGCCCGCAAAGAGAAATTTGTTGTTCGGTAGTCTCCAATAAAATAGTTGCTTGTAAACTCGCCTTTAAATTTTTTGTCAGAGAATCCATACGACAAATCCAGTTTAATATTGCTCCGTTTATCAAATTGCTGAACAGCATTAACTCCAAAGTTAATCGAATGTCCTTCAACTCGATTGAACGAATAAAGAGAAATCGGGCCGGTTATATAAATATCGTTGCCGATTGAAAGCGATGGTGACAACAAAGAAAAATTATCCCAGAAGTTTTTAGGAATAGATTGTATGCTGTCGATTCGTGCGTAAGCATCAAGTTCTTCCTTTGTGTTGGGAATTGTTTGTGTCGATCTCCAATAAAGAGAATCTTTTTGGTCGGCATCCGGATTAACTTTAACAATTGTCATGTCAAAAAAATCATCGCCAAACTTGTTGTTGATTTGATAATCGTAAAAAATTGTGTTCAGTTCAAAACCAAATTTCATTAATCCTAGCGGATTACCTTCTACCGAAACTCTGTAATCAATCGGCATTACAATTTCGTTTTCAAATTCCGTGAACTGTTGAATTATGCTGATCTTATCAAAAATTTTTCCAGGATTTGCCGGAGAGTTCATTCCAGCTTCGAGCTTAACTAAGTTATAAGATTTATCCGAGATATAAAGTACGCCAACAAATCCGGGGTCTATTTTACGAAGCGGTTCAAAACTAATTTTGAATACGCTTTTGTTATCCATTGCTAGAGTATCTTCAATCAAATAATCGTAGTACTCAATTGCTTCATCGGCAATTGGACTTAGAAGCGGGCGATTTAGAAATCGTATATCATCAGTGTAAAAATTTTGAAGAAGCCGTCCACCGGTAAAAATATTTATTGCGCTTGGTGTGTTAGCCGATTGCTTTCGCGCAACAATCTCATCTTTATATTCATTCGGTTTTTTGAAATATCCTTTGCTCTCGTTTTCGATTATACCTGTAATCTTCAATTTGCTTGTGTCTTTTCCGGTGCCAATACCAACCGAAACCCGTGTCCCGGAAGAAGAAAAATCCGAAGTGGTTTTTACAATTCCCTTTGTATATGCACGGTAGATATACGAGTTAATTTTCTCTTCCCGGTCATGTTTAGCCATTATTGTTCTTCGCAAAATTTCTAATGCGGGATTTTCTCCCGGTAAAACTGTAACCTCCGGCAAATTAACCGGAACGGGAGAAAGCTTAATTTCCAAATTAGAATTTGATTCCAAATCGACTTTAACTGTATCGGAAATGTAGCCGATATTGGAAACGATAAGCTGATAAACACCTTTAGAAAGACGCAGTTCGTAAAGTCCATTTATAGTTGCGGAAGTGCCGGAAAGTGTCCCGCCAATCCTAACATTTGCATAGGCCAAAGCTTCATTTGTAATTCTGTCTGTAATCTTTCCTTTTAATACAAGTTGTTGTGCCAAAAGTTGTGTGGAAAATAAAATCATTGTAATCAGAAAACTTCGTTTCATGCAAAAACTCCGTATTATTGGTTGGCTTTAAGCAAGCGAGTAAGACAAAAATAGGATAATCCCAAAGCCGGAAAAAGTTTATTTAAAAATCTCTTCTTTAACGAAAACTTTTTAATGATTGTTTCTGTTTCTACTAAAAAAAGTGAAATAAATGAAAGTAGCTATCACCGGCGCAACCGGTTTAATCGGTAAGAAGTTGGTTGGAAAATTACTTGAACGTGGTGATGAAGTGCTTGTGTTGACTCGTTCCGCAAACTCCGCAAAAAATACTTTTCCACATTCAGTAAGTTTTATTGAATGGAATACAAATTCCAAATTGTGGTACTCTAAACTTTCCGGCGTAGATGCGGTGATTCACCTTGCCGGAGAAAATGTTATGGGAAGAAGATGGAGTGAATCTCATAAAAAGAAAATTTTGGATAGCAGAATAAACGGAACTAAAAGTATTGTGGAAGCAATTTCCAGTTTAAGTGAGAAACCTAAAACATTTATTTCAGCTTCCGCAATTGGGATTTATGGTAATAGAGAAGCTCCAGTTGATGAAAGTTCTGAACCGGCTAATGATTTTCTTGCAAACGTTGTTAAAGCTTGGGAATACGAAACCGCTAAGGTTGATGAATTTGGAATTCGGCGAGTGAATGTTAGAGTTGGAATTGTCCTCGATGAAAAAGAAGGCGCGCTTGCACCAATGATTAAGCAATTCAAATTTTTCCTTGGCGGATCGATAGGCAGCGGAAAGCAATGGTTTTCGTGGATTCACGTTGATGATATTGTTGGAATATTTTTGTTTGCTTTAGATAATGAAGCGGTAAGCGGCGCAGTAAACGGCACATCGCCGGTTTCGGTTAGAATGAAAGATTTTGCCGTTGCACTTGGAAAGGTAATGCATCGACCGGCATTATTTACGGTGCCCGAATTCGCACTTCGAGTTGTACTGGGTGAAGGTGCCGGAGCTGTCTTAGGCGGAGCTAATGTAAGATCGGAAAAGATTTGCAAACTAGGCTACAAGTTTCAATTTGAAAATTTGGAAGCAGCACTAAAAAACATTTTACATAAATAAATTATTCAAACCAGCTAACAATTTCGAACGAGCCACAGCCCGGAAAATGGGGCGGATAAGTTGACTGTAATCTAGTATCGTATTTGTAGTTCTTTGCATAACCAGTATACATTGTTGAGCCGCTTCCGGTACCAACAGCTCCTCTAGTGTATTGAACAACTCCACCATATAACCATATTGTTCCGCGGGGACTTCCGGAATTATAATCTTCAACTATGAATGAACCTTCTTGCGCAAACAATGCCGCTTCAATTATTACGTTTGAATTATTTGCAGTGTTTTCTGCAACAACAATATTTTTTTCAGCAACGAGTCCAAGCATATCCTGGCTATTTGGATTTGTGCGCGGGTTAGTATTGTACTGTATATTATCTTCAATCCAGATATTACCGGAACCAGTCAAAGAAGTAGAAGAACCGGAAACGCCTACAGAATATTTTCCTTTTACTGTTCCTTTTATATGAACTTCGGCATTTACAATTGAGATGACACCATTTGGAGTCCAAGTGGAAAGTAATCGATAATTCCATGCAGAAGTTGTGTTGTATCTATAACGTATGCTATCTCCTCTAAATTCCAAATATACTTTGCTATGACCGGAAATTTGAGCACCGCCGGAGGCATAACTCTGAACTGTATCCACGCCGGTAGTTGGAATTTGAATATGGGTGTTGCCTTGTTTTCCGCCAAGAAATTTCGGGTTGTAGCCATTTAAGGAAAGTGTTCCTCCATAAGTAACTAGTCCGGTAAAAACTGCGTTACCGTTAAATTGCAGATTACCGTTCGAGTGGAAAGGACCAAATATGGAATCTTTTCCGCTCCAATATATGCTAGCTCCCTCACTATGTGAAAAATAAGCGTATTTTGAAAACAAGCTTGGTTTTACAATTACTTTTGTTCGTTCCTTAAAATACCACTCTTCTTTTGGTGCGAATGCAGAATGAGGAAGTGAAATGGTTGCAATAGAAACAATCTTTTTTATGTTTTGGTAAGGATCAATTGTTTTAAGCGAATCTAATATTGTAACACCATCATAGTTTATTGTAAATACAGTATCAACAGCGCCGGCTCTAAAAAATAATCTGTTGTTAAGAATGTTTATTCCAACAGCCGCGGCAGTTTTACATTTCAATCCGTAATAGTATGTTGAGAAATTCTGGGATGTGTCCGTAGCCATCTTAGTAAAGTTTCTACTATAGATCAGAAAGATCATCGTAAATCCCATAACAAGTATAAGTGTAGCTTTGCCGCCCATTTATATTGTCTCCTTATCTCGTAACATAATTTCTAAGTGATAATCTAATCTGCCGCCAAAGTGCTCTGTTTTGGTAGGAGTAGTCGTTATCGTAAGCGGATGAGTTCTCTACAGCAACATCAATCATTATTTCTTTTATTCCATACCCTAACACTGGCATTGTGGCCGGCATGCCGGTCATTTTCACATCATTTGCATCAAAGTAAGTAAGCTTAAACTGAGTGAGTCCAAGATTTGCAGTTGTTCTTGCCGAGTTATTTACTTGTCGATATAGCTTTCTATCATTCGGATTTGGAGTTGATGTTAATTCCGAAGTTGCTCCCAAAGAATACTTAACAGTATCAAGAACTCCGTTGCCGTAACTTGAAGTTGTATCTGTAGGCAGATCAGTTAAAAACCATATTGTAGAAGTATCTGCTCTCAAAATTGATTTTGCTCTGTCCGGCATATGAGCATAGTCTGCGGAGTAGCCTATTTTTCTAAAATCGTATTCAATTAGCTTTACAATTTCAACAAGATTTTTTTGAACAACTAATTCACCCGCATATTTGTAGTTGTTCGCAACGTTTTCGTTGTTGAACCTTTGTAGGGTCATCAACAATAATCCGCCGATTATAACAGAGCCAACTATATCTAAAAGTACTTGTGCGCCCATATCAATCCTTATCTAAAATACCAATAACTAAAAACCGTGGATATTTTTACAGTATCGGTTTTAAGGGTTATAGGATCTCTAAGCTCCGGGCAATAAACAAATAAACGAAGTCGTTTATGCCAAGTTTTAGTTGTTGTTCCGGTGCCCGGTGCGCTCGCAGTTACATAATCAACTTTACAAATTGAGCTAAAGATTATTTTCTTGTTTGTTCCCGTAACTAATATCGTGTCAAGTTTAGGATTAGTTTTATAAGCATTATAGTCGTCAAAATCATCGAATGTCTTAGGATTAGAACTTGTTTCTCCGGACTCAACACCTAAACTAGCCGCTGCTGTAAGTACCGATGTGCTGGTCTGAGCGCCGGTAGTAATCTCATCAAATCTCTGCCCGGTTGCATCTTCAATTATGGAGTTAGCAACAGAGACAGCTAATATGTTATAACGGCTTGACGCCATTGTTGTGTTAGTATGATAAAAATTCCGGTTCGTTGTGAGTATAACAACACTCAAAAGAACCATCGCCAGAATTGTCATCATCATTTGTCCGGTGCCCATCTATAATCCTTACTACTTCTATATATAAAAAATAGAGAAATTTAACCTTTGTATCTATGCAATAATCATGCGAGAAGTCCATTGGTGTTTTTAATCAAATTTGCGTCTTAATAACAGTAACAAGCAGAATATACATGTAATATCGTAGAAAATGCCTCAAATATTAGCAAGCGATTCTAAAAAACTAAAGTTGTTATATTTAGATCAGAAAAATACCGGATTACAAATGGATCCTATCAATATTCTAGTTGCAATTAATTTATTCCTATCGATGAGTGCAAATTTCTCCGGGGCAAAGAAGGGATTAAAAACTTCCATTACTAAGGTAGTAGAAAGACCATCGACCTTTTTGCAGAAGGTACCGCCGAATATTGCAGCGCTGATATTGATTCTTACAATTGTTTCAGTATTTAACTTTGGAACGTTACCAGCTGAATTTAGCGAGAAATTTCAATTATATCGCATAATTGGTTTATTAATGTTCATTATATTTTCTTGGCTTCAAGTTTGGGCATATAAAACGCTTGGTAAAAATTATGCGCAAGATATTGTGATTATGAAAGAACACAATTTGGTTACATCCGGGTTGTACCGATATATTCGACACCCGCAATACCTTAGTCAGTTGCTCAGCGATCTAGGTGCTGGAATTGCTTTGATGAGTTATCTAGTTGTCCCTTTAGTATTGCTTATTGAAATTCCATTGTTCATTATGCGAGCAGTTGCAGAAGAAAAAATGATGAAGAAACATTTCGGTGATAAGTTTGTTAACTATAAAAAACAGTCCGGTTTCATGATTCCATTTATTGGATAGGCTTAATGAATAGAAATTTTTTAACCATATTATTTTTTCTGATTGCTTCAATTTCTTTTTCGCAGAGACTCTATAAAATTTCGGTTCAGACTGGCAACGGTAAAAGCGAACTTTCATACATAGTACGCAACGGACTTGATTATGTATCCGCAAAAGAGCTTTCACTCATCCTAGGAAGTAAAAATTATTTTAATGAGGAAACCGCCAAACTTGAATCGAGCTTTACTAACTATCTCTTAAAAATTACTGCAAGAAGTCAGTTTGTAGTCTTAACGAAGAGAGAAGACAACCAGCCGAAAACTTACCAGATACCACTTTCAACATTGTTTATCAAAGAAGATATTTTCGTTCCGCTGGTATACATGATTGACTACTATAAAACTGTTTCCGGGAATGAAATAAAATATGATAGCAATACAAAAAACTTGATTATTGAAAAAGCTGATTCTGTAAATACGAATCTAGCAGAAGTTGATATTAAAGAAAAACCAGCAGCGTTATCATCGAAGAAACATGATGTGTATGATATTGTGGTAGAAGAAAAAGCAAATGGAACGCTAATAACTCTTAAAACTAACAAAGCTATACGAATTCCGCGTAGTTCAATTAATAGTGGAATTCTTTATGTTTTTCTTTCCAACGCAACGGTTGTTCCCGGACTTGCTTCAAAGGTTAAGCCGGTTGGACTAGTTAGTAAGCTGAAACAGACTTTTGTAAGTGCGAAAAATGTACAACTCGAATTTTCTCTAAACGAAGGTTATTCCCGGACAGAAACATTTTTAGATCCGGAAACAAACTATCTGATGATTACTATTCATAACAAAATGTTTGTTAAACCCGAAAATGAGGAAACGGATAAATCCAAGTGGAATTTTGATTGCGTGGTTATAGATGCCGGACATGGCGGGAAAGATCCCGGTACAATTGGAGTAATGGGAACCAGAGAAAAAGATATCAATTTGGCTGTTGCGTTAAAACTTGGGAAATTGATTGAAAGCAATCTTGAAGGTGTACGTGTTGTGTACACAAGAAAAACAGATGAGTTTATTGAACTATATAAACGTGGCAAAATTGCCAACGAAGCTGGAGGAAAACTTTTTATTTCAATTCACTGCAACTCGACTGAATCTAAAGATAATGGCTATAGAGGATTCGAAGTTTACTTGCTTCGTCCGGGAAGAACGAAGGAAGCAATCCGAATTGCTGAGTTTGAAAACAGTGTTATTAAGTATGAAGAAAATCCAAACAGATATGAAAAACTAACCGATGAAAATTTCATTCTCGTTAGTATGGCGCATTCTCAATATATGCGCTTCTCTGAATCATTCTCGGATTTCCTAAATCAAAACTGGAAACGTGATGTGGCAATTCCAACTCTTGGTATTAAGCAAGCGGGGTTTTATGTTTTAGTAGGAGCCTCTATGCCAAGCGTTTTAATCGAAAACGGTTTCCTTTCCAACAGAAAAGATGAAGCTTATCTAAAAAGCGCTGCGGGACAAAACGCAGTAGCTGAAGCAATTTTTAATTCTGTTAAAACTTACAAAGAGTTTTACGAAAAGGAGATTGGGAAATAGCGGTCGGCTTTCAGCGCTCAGCATTCGGCTTGAGATTATAAACAAATATGGGACTTGAGATGAAAGATTTTCGTGATCTTAAAATTTGGAATTCCTCACATAATCTTGCTTTGGAAATTTATAATCTAACAAAAAGTTTTCCATCTGAGGAAAAGTTTGGGATTACATCACAAATTAGAAGGGCGGCTTTGTCAATTCCAACAAATATTGCAGAAGGTTGTGGTCGTGGCAGTGATTCTGATTTTTCCCGATTTCTTCAAATAGCTTTTGGCTCGGCAAGTGAGGTCGAATATTTATTGTTGTTCAGTTTTGAATTGAAATTTCTTAACGAAACCGAATATCTGAAATTCGCTGGCGAAATAGTTGAAATTAAAAAATCTATTTCAGCGCTAATAAAAAAGCTACATAGCTAGGGTTAAGAATGTTTTATATTGGTTTTTAGCTGAAAGCTGACCGCTGATTGCCGACAGCTTCTTTGCAGTTATACACTGCTTATGCCTAACTTTGCACCACAATTTTATTAGAAAGGTTTTACGAATGACTAATGCACAAAAATGGATGGCTGCTTTTCTTGGTTTATTCTTAATACTTCTTTTGCTCGGAAGAGTAACAAAGAAGGATGATGGAGTGGAGGCAATGTCTATGCAGATGATGCAGCAAGCACAACAAGCTTCGCAAGAAACAGACGGACTGAGTTTAATGAGACAAACCGGATGTATTACTTGTCATGGTTCGGAATTGCAAGGAACAAAAATGGCTCCAGCTCTTGTCGGACTTAAAGAATACTGGACGCGCGATAAATTAATCAACTATTTGCGTAATCCTTCTTCGTTTGGTTCCGACAAGCGGTTTGTTGAATATAAATCTAAATTCAAAAATGTTGTTATGCCTTCTTACAATAACATAGATGTAAAAAATCTTGGTAAGATTGCAGATTATCTGTTAAGTAAGTAATTAGTTTTGAGTATTCAGTAGTTAGAAAAAACCCCGCTTTGCGGGGTTTTCTGTTTGCAAAGGTGTTGAAAAATAAATATGTTGAATCGTGGTATTGGTAATCATTAAAAGGGGAATTGAGATGAATGGTTTACTGGCAATGTTAACCATGTTATTGTTTGGTTTAATCGGGTTTAATCTGAAAAGCTTTTCGAAACCGAATCCATCAATTGGTCGCTTTGTAGTTTTGTTATTGATCTTACCTATTGTTACTTACGTTGGAGTAGACACGAAGTTAATTTCAATCTTCGAGCATTCAGTATACATAAATAATTGTTTACAAGGATTAGTCTTAGGTGCAATTGCCAGAATGATTTTCAACTTTCTCAAAATAAAAAATGCAATTCAGTAAATTGCAGCATAAATTTAGTTCTGAAGCCGCTTCTTAAAAGGAACGCGGCTTTTTTTAATTTCCATGAAGTAATTAACCGAGAATCTGATGAAGCAAGTTTCTGAAGTACTTGAAGAGCTTACGAAGCTCGAAATATTTATTCATTGGCCAACATTCGGTTCAACAAAACAAGAATTGGAAAACATTCTGGATGAGGACTTCTGGGAAGTCGGCGCATCCGGCAAGCGGTATAATCGTGAAATTGTTTTAAGGGTTCTAGAAGAAAGATCGAAAAAGCATAATTCTGAGCTATGGATTAACAAGGATTTTCACTGTGCCGAAATCGCCGAGGATAATTATTTGCTAACTTACACAGTTACTCAAGGCGAGAGATTAACGCAGAGATCATCGATCTGGCGTAAAAGTGAGAACGGCTTCAAATTAGTTTATCATCAAGGAACCATAGTTTCTAAAGATTAAAATGAGTTCGAAGAAATTAAAAATACTTGTTATTGGTGAGCCGGCTTTAAGAGAAAAAGCAAAAGCGGTTACAGTGTTTCATAAAAAGCTGCACGCCCTAATTGATGATATGGTTGAAACTCTGGATGCGCGTGAAGATGGAGCCGCATTAGCAGCAACTCAAGTCGGCATAATGAAGCGCATTGTAGTTGTTGATTACAGAGACGAATATTTCGAAATGATAAATCCGGAAATAATCAGTTCGGAAGGTATTAAAGCGGATAGTGAAGGATGCCTTTCACTTCCCGGATTAAGCGGGAATGTACCGAGAGCCTTAACAGTAAAAGTAAAATATCAAGACAGATTTGGAGTTGAGCACATAGTAGAAAGAAGCGGCGCGCTTGCCCGCTGCTTTCAGCATGAGATAGATCATCTGGATGGAATTCTATACATAGACAGAATGGAGGTTAACGAACTGACTCATCTATTAAGCGGAAATAAATTAACCATCGAAGAAGCCGTTCGACTAATTACAAATAAATAGAATATCTCAAGTTTGTTGTTTCTAAACTTTTGTAAATTTGTGCGGGATCTCTGAGTAACTAATTCATATTACAATTGGCGAATTGTTTCAAGGTAATAATGGTTTTCTCGTGCCGAACATCTCTTCTATTGTTGATCTTATTGTTTCTAAAGATTGACGTCTTAGCACAGGTTGGTGTTTCCAACTCTGGAAAAGCTAGTCAATTAAATCAACTCTACGAAAATCTCAATTCTCAGAATAATCTTGCTCGCGATGTTCGAATTAAAAACGCCGAAACTGTAATTAAACTGGCCAGAGAATTAAATAACCAATTCATTCTAGCAAAGGCACTTATCTATGGTGGAAAGATTGCAAACCGCGAACGAAATGCCGAGAAAACCCGGAAAGTTTTAAGCGAAGCTCTCTCCATAAGTAAGAATATAAAAAATGAATATCTAGAAGCTGAAACAGAAATTTTATTCTGCGATTTTTATAGAATAACAATCAATAAACCGGATTCAGCACTAGTGGTCGCAAAACGCGCTTACTCTATTGGGCAATCACTAAACGATACAATTTTAATTAGAAACGCCGGCTTAAGTTTAGTGCTCACCTATACCAGCCTACACGATCCAATTAACACCATACGATTTGCAAAAACAACTCTAGCATATTGCAAGAATGATAAAGCGGTTCAATCCGGAGTTTATAATCAACTGGCAATTGTGTACGGAGATGCCGGCGATTTGCGCGAATCAATTAAGTATCAAGAACTGTCTTTGCAGATTGCAGATGAAAGCAAAAGTTATATGCAAATGGCTTCCTTGATGAATAGCCTTGCCGGCTCACATGCACAGTTAATGGAATTTGATGAAGCAATTGCGTTCCATAAAAAGGCGCTTGATATATACACAAGGGTAAAAGAAGTATTTGGTATTGCTTATACATACAATTTGATGGGGATGACTTTTATTTCAGCGAAACGTTCTGCCGAAGCGATTAAGAATTTTAAGGAAGCGATTGATCGGTTTACCCGAATTGATTCCAAACAGCAACTGGCTTTTGCTCAATCGAATCTTGCAACGGAATATTTGAATAGTGGTAAAATTGCTTTGGTTGGTAGTTACATTCTCGAAGCAATTAAAAACGCAGAAGCAATTAATGATGAGCTCGCTATGGGAGATGCTTACGCAACTGCCGGTCAATACTACCGCAAAAAAGGAATGGTAGAGAAATCCATTTCTTATCTTGAAAAAGCTGTCCGGTGTGCAAGAAATATTAATAATCCACATATGCTTCAATCTGTTTACGAACAGCTTTCGAATAGTTATAATGAAAAAGGAGATGCTAAAAATGCGCTGGCATTTCTTCAACAGAAAAATGCTATTGCAGATACAATTGCCCGCCAAACTGCTCAGCGAGCTTACATAGAAATGATGGTGAAGTACGAAACGAATAAAACCAAAGAAGAGATTTCTAAGGCAAAAAATAATCTGAGTAAGCTTAAAACTGAATCTGAGAAGAAGGATATTATTGTTTGGGGAATTGTAATTGGAAGTGCTTTGCTAATATCTGTTTTCTTGTTCATTTATTGGAAAAAACTTTCTGCTCTGCTTAATCGTTACAAAATGATAAGCAGAAAACCGTTCGCAGATGGAAGAAATATCAAGGCGGTTCTAAGAGCGATTGATGAAAATAAATCCGAATCGCACCAAATAGATAGTAACTCTCTTAAAGCATTTATTGATAGACTGGCCGAACTGGTGGAAAAAGAAAAATTATATCTTAATAGTGAATTGACTCTAAGCGAGGTAGCAAAACTGTTAACAACAAACACAGCTTTTCTATCGAAAGCGGTTAATCAACATTACGATATGAATTTTAGCAACTATATGAACAAATTTAGAATTGAAGAAGCGAAACGTTTGATTGATGAGGGCAGACAAGGCGTTATGACTTTTGAGGGAATTGCAAACAGTTGCGGATTCATTTCCCGTTCCTCGTTCAACCAAGCGTTTAAAAAATTTACCGGAATGACTCCCACAGAGTATTCTGAGTTAAAAAATATTCAGAGTAATAGTCTGCAATAAAAACCTCCAAATTTTCCCACATTCTTTGATTTGATTTATAAATCGCTCCAACGATTTGTTGTTTTGCTGAAAATCTTGCTATTTATTTACGCCTACAAAAAATCGCTCCCGAAAATGAAATCCACTATAAGAAATCTCACTGCTTTAATTTTTCTGCTCGTCGCAGTTTTTCCTTCATGCAAGGAAGAGTTAAAGTCGATTGATGGTCCGCTAAACGATGAGGCTCTTGTTGTTGAAAAGTATTGGAATAAAATAACTGACCTACGAGAAAGAATTAAAAAAGCCGATAAAGAGAATCAGTTGCAAAGTCAGCTCGATCTTAATCGGGGGCTTAGTCAACTTATTCTGGAATTGAACCACTCACTGCGCAAGTGTTCAAAGCAATATCCAGCCGGAGAAAGCATTAGCTTCGAACAAGAGACGGTAAATGCAAATTATCTGGTACAAGATGTTAAAGTTTTGGGGTGCAGACTGAATGATGAAAAGATGGAGGTTGAAACTTTTTTAATGGTGCGGGTTAATGTTGGTTCCGTTGGAAAAAACGCTTTGCATGGGATTCTGTTTGATGAACGAAATAAAAAACTCGCTGATGTACAATTCTCTTTTGCAAATGATTTTCCCGAAGTGAACAAAACCTTCAATATTGTTGCACATCCGGGTGACTTTTTTAAAATAAAAAACTGTGTGAAAATCATATTCGATGATGCTTCATAATCAAATAGATAGAGCATTACAACTAGTTCATTCAACAAAAAAGCGAGGAATTTATGGAAACAATGACAGCAGAAGTAAAGAGTCTTACATTTCACGTTTCTACAAAAACAGATTTCAAAGGTTTCCTTGAAACCGAAAACGGAAAGACATTAATGGATAAGTGGAATCAAGCCTACAAGATTTCCAGATATATATTCTGGGGTTCCGCTGGATTGGTAATAGCATTAATACTGTTCTATTGGTTTACGGAAGGATTTTTTAGTGGACTATTAATGGGCTTCCTCTTTGGAGCAATTGCGTTTGCAATTAACTGGATAGTTGATAAGTATGTAGCGCATCATCAGAACAAATATTACGATGCAAGATGGGATTACGGTATTAAAACTGCCGAAGCATTATCTCGTGTGTTGGGCACAAGTTATTACTCGTTTTATGTCGGAGAGATTTTCTTTTATTCGGGACAAATTAGCGCACTTCTTGGAGTAGAAAGTGGAAAGGTGATGGTCTATCAAAAAGAAAACATTAAAGAAGTTACTTTGGAACATCGCCATTTGGGCAGCACTTCAAATTCTACTTCGACTTCAAAACACAGCGGAAGTGCTACGGCTTGGACTAACTCTTATGCAACTTACAGCGGTAAAACAAAAACAAAGACAACAACGCATACGGTAGAACACTATCAGTGGTGCTTGGATATTTATAGCAACATAGTAGAGTTCCCAAAATTCTCTTTAGTATTTAGAGACAATGAAGAAGATATCGCAAAGCAAATTTATGCAGTTGTAAAACCATAACTAAACCAATGATAATTGTTAAGGAGGAACAAATGAAATCATTTTTTAAAGTAATCGCAGCATTAACAGTATTCATACTTTTTTTAGCTTTAAGCGAAAACTTAATTGCCGGAGGAAATGTTAAAAACGAATTCCTTGGGGAATATCCATCATTACTTAAAAATTATGCAAGTAAGATGGAAAAATTGGAAGCAGATATTAAAAGTAAAAAAGCCAGCAGAGATGTAGACGCATTAATGAAACTTGCTAAACAAAAGAAAGAATTGGAGAAAGAATTCAAGACGAAAGTTGAGGAATATGCTAAGACTTATAAATTTAGCAAAGCAATTCAGTTACAGTCTGCGGAAGGTAGCCCTTTAAAAATTAACGGTGTTAAAGTAAAAGCTGCTACTTCAGATGCTCTTTCGATTGAAATCGACGCTGTTCTGAATAAGGATCTTAAAACCGAATATGGCGGATTTGAAAGAATATTGATTGTTTACTTCAAAGCAGTTGATTCTAAAGGCAACGCAATTCCAAAATCTTATACAAACGCTTCAAAAACAAACACAGATATGAAAGCCGGAACAGCTCTAAATCTTACTGTGGCATGGAACAATGAACGCGCTCAAAACTTTGAAAACTTTGCCAAGCTTATACAAGTTACCGAAGCAGAGTATCAGAAGAATAAATAGTCGGATGTTGCAACAAGCATTGATTGATGATTTCAAGTTGATAATAAAAGGTATGATGAAAAAGGACAAGGCATTAGTCTTCTCAAGGACTAATGCCTTTAATTACTCAACTTAATTTGCTAAGTTTATTCGAAGATATCCATGTCTGAATGTAAATACAGCAAGGGGCTGATAACAAACATTTCTATGAATACTTTTATATGAAATTCGAATATACTTTCAATGAACCCTACAACGAGATATATCAATTTAGTATGTACAAAGAGGTTTTCTATAGATCAATTCTGCTTGCAATTAATTTGTGTTCTAGTTGTGTCAATAATTCAATGAGGATAAAATGAAGTTCTATACTGCGATGGTTTTGCTTTTCTTTATTCTAATCGAATCTGTTTATGCTCAATCATCTATCGATCAAACTATTGTGAACAGACAATTAAGTTATTTTAGTTCTCAAATTAAAAAGTACGATAACCTCCCGGCATTTTCTAAGCAGATCACCATAATTTCCAGCAGTCAATATGAATTACAAAAGCCGGCGGATACGTTTTCGTTTGATTGCGGATATCTCGATGGATCCGGGAATGTTTTTGTATGCGAACCTACAACGATAGCACAGAAAAAATATTTTAGTAATATTACCGAAGCGGCGGTGTATTATTTAAGTATGTCCTACCTTCAATATTTTTTCCAAACGGACAAAATTCCAATTTGGTATAAAGTTGCGTTCGCTTCTTTTGAATCTGATTTGAAAATAACTGACGATATGATTAAAGCAGCAATTACAAAGTATGGTGGCTCGCTTCCTTCATTTGCTGCTTTGAACGACAAAGCAAAGTTTGATGCTAATGATGGAATTGCAGTTGCTTATCTCTGGGGTGAACTAATGAATGTCGTCTTCGGTTGGTGGAAATATAACGATGTTGAAACAATCAATTCCGAGACATTTGTAATGGGAAGCTGGACTAAATCAACAGAGGAAATGCATAGACTCTGGAGAAGATATTTGAACATTAGAATTCTTGAGCCAAACGAAAATCTCCGGCTTAAACTGCAAAGCGAATCAGCTCACTTTAAATATTACTACAGAGAAGCAGAAAGCTACTGCATGCCATATATGCAAACAGCAATTGAAGAAGCATATTCTCAATACTCAAAGGAACTAAAAGTTGAGGCTCCTAAAAAAATAACATACGGCTTTCAGCCTGAATGCGAAGGCGCAAAACTTGACAGCATTCCATGCCCCGGAAGATATACCGGTGGAACTGCTTGGGCTTCCGGTGTTTCAACAAGCTGTGCGGATAAAGTTGCAGACTTGCCAAAGTTTAGGGATTTAGTGCGCCACGAACTAGCTCATCTGTTTCAGTTTTTAATTAGCCCTACTTACATGCCGGCTTGGCTTTCTGAAGGATTTGCTAGTTTGCTTCCGGATGGAATTATGTCCGATCAATATATTCGCAATATTTCCGGCGAAGTTAATTGTAGAATGGCAGAAGCGAATTTAAAACTTGGTCACAATCCTACAATCGAAGAATATGAGGATTACGGTGCTGGAATAAACTATTATTTATTTGGTATGATAATGAATGATTTCGTCTTGCGTAAAGGCGGATATGAGGCTTTAAAAAACACAGTAAAAACACGCGGGCAAGATTTTAGCACGATGAATTACTCTAGCAAAAAAGAATTTGAAAAAGCTTTTTATGACTTTTACAATACAACTTGGCTTGCAAAGCCCAAGGTACTCTCTATTAAAAAGGTGGTAGATAAACCCCAAATTGATGGTAAACTTACCGAACCAACATGGGAAAAGAATATTGTAATTGACCGAAAGTTCTGGATGGATTATTACATGACTGTAGTTCCGGCAGTAGATAATGGTGTTACCGCATCTCTAATGTATGATAATGAAAACCTATACGTTGCAATGGACATTGTAGATGAAAACATTTCTACAGAACATTGGTCTCTTCAGCAGAATGATGGTGTTGAGGTAGACATTGATCCCGATCTGTCTCGTGGAATTGATTTTAAGAATAATGATATGGCTTTTATCTTTACTGCCGGTGGAAATCCTTGGTACAGAACGAGTCTTAATGGCGCTGTAATTTCTTATTCAACTACCACAAAAGGTTATAGTGTGGAAATGGCCATTCCATGGAGTAAATTAAATGTTACACCTACGGCTGGAATAAAATTCGGATTAGAATTATGTAATTATGACCGGGACAATAGTATTTATAAAGGTGCATTAATTTATAGTGGCCATTCATGGAACAATGGTATTGTGTTAAATGGTTTAGCAGAAGTTACTTTATCAAACGAAACTCTAGTGACTCCCAAATCATGTCAGTTAGTTTCACCGGCTGGTGGAGAAAAACTATTTGGTTCAAATAAAACTACTATTACTTGGAATTCAACATCTATTACGAAGCTCAAACTAGAATATTCGTCTGATAACGGAGCAAAATGGGATTTAATTCAAACAGATTTAGATGCAAGTATAGGGAAATATGAGTGGACGGTACCAACAATCCAATCTCTTAACTGTTTATTTAGAATAACAGATACGAGCGATCCGTCGTATTATGCAATCTCCGCATCTCCATTTTCAATTAATACGGTAATAGTTCAAGCTCCAAATGGCGGAGAAGTATGGCAAGGGGGTACAACTCAAACTATTAAATGGAGCGCTGTCAATTTTACAAAAGTAAGAATTGCATTTAGCTCAAATAATGGAAGCAATTGGTCAATAATTGCGGATAATCTAGATGCATCATTGGGCAAGTACGATTGGCTTGTTTCGGATTCGCCTTCAAACCAATGTTTAATAATTGTAGATTCCAAGAGTCCGGCAAATAATGATAAGAGTGACGCTTCCTTTACAATTGACAAACAAGTTGGGATTGAAGGAGAAGTTCTACCAACAACATTCATGCTTTACCAAAACTATCCAAATCCATTTAACCCAGTTACAACAATCAAGTTTAGCTTGCCGCAAAGTGAGATTGTAGACTTGCGCTTATTTGATGCTGCGGGAAAAGAAGTGAAGAGTATAGTTAACAAAACTATGAGCGTCGGTTATCACACAATAAATGTTGATTTATCTGAACTCTCGAGCGGAGTTTATTTCTATCGATTGAAGGCGGGAAGCTTTGAAAGTACTAAAAAATTGATGCTGGTTAAATAATAATGCAAAAAAAAGAGCGGCTTTAAGCCGCTCTTTTTCTAACTACTAAATACTGCTTTTACGCTTTTCCAGCACTGCCAAGAACGTTAACAATTTTGTGTTTGTAAAGTTCTTTTAATGAATCGCGGGCTGGTCCTAAATATTTACGAGGATCAAACTCTGCTGGATTATCGTTGAAAGCTTTGCGGACAGCTGCAGTCATTGCTAAACGGCCATCAGAATCGATATTAACTTTGCAAACTGCAGAAGCAGCGGCGCGGCGTAATTGTTCTTCCGGAATGCCAACAGCGTCTTTTAACTTTCCACCATTGCTGTTAATAATTTTTACTAATTCAGCCGGAACAGAAGATGCGCCGTGGAGAACAATCGGGAAGCCCGGAATTCTCTTTTCGCATTCTTCAAGAATATCGAAACGGAGTGGCGGCGGTACAAGAATACCATCTGCGTTGCGTGTGCATTGCTCTGGTGTAAATTTGTTTGCGCCATGTGATGTTCCAATAGAAATCGCTAATGAATCAACGCCGGTTTTCTTAACAAAATCTTCAACTTCTTCCGGTTTTGTGTAGTGAGTTACATCGCTGCTAACTTCATCCTCAATACCGGCCAAAACGCCAAGTTCACCTTCAACGCTTACATCGTATTTGTGAGCGTATTCAACAACTTGGGCTGTTAGTTCAATGTTCTTTTCGTATGAATGATGTGAGCCATCAATCATAACAGAAGAGAAACCGCTTTCGATGCAAGATTTGCAGAGTTCAAAAGTATCGCCATGATCTAAGTGAAGTACGATTGGAATATCGAAACCTAATTCATGTGCATAATCAACCGCGCCTTTTGCTAAGTGCTTTAGCAAAGTTTGGTTTGCGTATTTACGGGCACCGCTGGAAACTTGTAGAATAACCGGAGATTTTGTTTCAACACATGCGCCGATAATTGCTTGTAGTTGTTCAAGATTGTTAAAATTGAAAGCCGGAATTGCATATCCGCCTTTTACAGCTTTTGCAAAAAGCTCTTTAGAATTAACTAATCCTAGTTCTTTGTAAGTAATCATAACTCTCGCCATTTGTTAATTAAAAAAATTCATAATTCTCGCCGGAAGTATAAAAAAATATGCAATCCTATCAAAGAATTCGGCTTATAAGAGATCAAGATTTACCACAACGCCTATATGGAACGAAAAGAAATCCGTCTTTGATTTCTGAGCCGCAAATACGGGATCGCCGTTTGCTTTTACATAAAGCAGACTGTCCTCGGTCAAATATTCTGCTTCTGTACCAAATAAGTAGCGTGCTTTTAAGTCAAGATAGACTGCTTCAACGTTTTCAGATGAGCCGGCAATTTTAAATAGTATTCCCGCGCCTCCTCCGTAATTCCAAGTAAAATCATCAAAGTTGGTTGATGATGCAATTTCTTCATCACCATTCTCATTCTTTACAGTTGATGTTGTGAAAAGGTATGAACCACCGAATAATCCTTCTACATAAGGACGAACTGTTCCGAAGAATGGACTGATTTGCATCATTAAATGCAAGTTAGCTAAGCTGTTGGTCCGGTTTAGTTTTAGATAAACACCCGGAAAGCCAACCCATGGTCTGCGTTCATCAATTTGTCCGTAAACCAAATAACCCAGATCAAAACCAATTGTAAATGGCCTTTCTTTGGTTGGAGTCCAGAATGTTCCTTGCAGCTGTCCGCCAAATCCCATTTTGTCAACATTGGCTCTAAATTCCCCTTGTGGATAACCGAGCATAAAACTTCCGCCAACGGTTTGAGCCATGCTCACAGTTCCCATAGCCAATAAAAAAATAATTAGTAATTGCTTCTTCATAGTTTTTCTCCCTTGATGTTTGTTTTTTGCTAATTAAGTCAATATCCGTACCACTATGTAAATGCTATCAAAAACTTAAATAATCACTTTTAAAAAGTGGTGTCCACAGAATTGGATTGTAATAGTCTATTTTCGAAGTCATTAAACTCAATTTCGATAGCACCGAACATTTTTAAATGATCGGTCTGATATTGGACGTCTAACAAAACAAAATTCCTCTCTCTCAAATGTTCTATTAATTTTATTAAAGCACATTTAGAAGCTTGCGAGACTTTAGAAAACATTGACTCGCCGAAGAAAGCGCCTTTGAACGAAACTCCATACAATCCTCCAACAAGTTTATCATCTTGGTAAACTTCAACCGAATGAAGATGTCCTAAGTTTTGCAATCCTAAATAGGCTGCAATTAACTCTTCGGAAATCCATGTGGTTTCTCTATCAGCACAAGTCCTAATCACATCAATTATTGCAGTATCAATCTTGTAAGTAAAGCCGGAATTGTAGTAGTATTTTTTTAGTGAACGGGGGAAATTGAAATTATCGAGTGGTATAATTGTTCGAATGTCGGGCAAATACCAATTAATTTTTTTTGAATAGTCAGCCATCGGAAAAGCACCGTGAGCATACATTAAAATCATATACTCCGGTTTTAGCAAATCATCTTCCGATGGCTGTTTTTTATTCATGCGTCTTAACTTCGTAAGAAATAATATCGTAACCTTTTTTGGTTTCAAGTCCGGCAAAAACAATCCCAACAAAGACAAAAGTCATTCCCAAAAGAAAAGTGGTGATTATCAAGAAATTTAATTTGCCGAGTGCCAGCACAGAAGAAACACCAAGTATAAGTGAAGTAGTTACAAACAACGCAACAGAAGTGGTGTAGCAAAGAACTGTGTTGCGAACAAGCTTGGCGCGGTAGATTAACGCTTTAATTTGATGCGCTATACTTTCGAGCCGTACATTGTCATCAGTGGTTGGGGCTTTTTCTCCAATCTTAGTCATTAAGCGGCGCTTCTCTTCGTTCAATAATCTTATTCTATTTACTACTAAAGAATATTTGTTGTTAATACCAAGAAGCAGCAAGCCGCATGCGCTAATCATAACTGCCGGCGCTAGCATAAGCTGAATTATTTGTACAGCATTAAGCGTCATATTTCCAAACAAGTCCATCATATACTCCGTCTTTATCTTTTGATTTTTAGATCGAGCCACTTTTCTAGTGTAGAATAAATCAATTCCTTGCTTTCCGGATCAAAACTTCGAATACTCGTTCCGTGACGACCATCTTTTCTAACCATTTTGAGTGCATTTGTCTTGCCGCTAAGAACAACAGAAGTTGCTGACCAAGTATCAAGTTCACCGTAAATGAAAATCATATTATTGCTATTTGTTTTAAGCCACTCACTCACATCTTTTAGCAACGTGTTATCAAACTTCGGTCTAAGTTCCTTTGGAATCCAAAAGATGCTTGAGCCATCTTTAACTTCAATCAACAAATCCTTGAACGGTTCAAGATCGTAATCGTAATAACCAATCTCCTTATAAAACTGAATGTATGAAGGCAAAAACTGCTTAATACCCTGTTCGGTGTACCAGCTATATCCGTTAACTTTTTTCATATGCTCGAACATAGTTTTTGCATCGTCTGTTGGTAAAGGAACTTCCTCGCATTTAGCAGCTCCATATTGCCAAAATGTAAATGAATATTCGAGAACCCAAATTTCATAAAGAAAATCCCAATCGAAAGCGATTCTAATATTTTGTTTTTCAACATCTTGCATTAATAGCGGCATAATTTCTTCCCGTCTCTGTAAAAATGCTCTTTGATAATCAAGAATCTTTTTCCGGCAATCATCGCTTCCAACAGTTTTCAGAAATTGAGTAATGCGAGGATCTTCCATAGAATAATTTACCGGAGCTACGTAAGGAACTGCAACATCAACATCGTTAGGGTAAAACCGTTTAAAGAAAATTGTTGTCTGCCCGCCCTTGCTAACGCCAGTGCTAATCCATTTGCCGCTATAGATTTTTTTGAATAGCTGAACAATTGCGTGATGATCGGCAGCGGCTTGCTTTACAGTTAGATAATTCCAATCAATTTTTTCCGGAACAGATTGACCAAAGTAACGATGTTCAACCAGTACTTGATTTCCCTGTAGTATTCTGGTTAATTCATAAGGTCTGTTAAAATCCGCCGAATATCCCTCTAGAGCAAGAATAGTAGGAAGAGATTCATTTCTGTGAAGCAAGTAGACTTTTTGTTTGAAAGTTTCACTTTTCGGATTATTGTGATCAATAGGCTGCGAAATCATTATCGCATAACCTTCGGTGAAAGTCGTATCTGTTTTAATAGGGGTTACACTTGTAACCTCTTTGAAAGATTTTAGCTTTTTGTAAAGCTCTGTTTCCTGCTGTGGTAATACTGATGATGTAATAAATAAGAATGCGACAAGCAGTAGAAAGTACTTTTGTAGTTTCATTTTCAATCCATGTTTTTTCTCTTCCAAATTTATAAAGATGAAGCATGAAATCATTAAAGAAATTTGGTTATTTTAAAGTGAGGAATTCATTATGAAGTTTACTGAAATAAAATCAGCTCTTATTAGTAAAACAGTTGGAATTGCCGGATGTGGCGGACTAGGCTCTAATTGCGCAGTAGCTTTGGCGCGCGTTGGTATTGGAAAACTCATAATTGCTGATTTTGACGTAATAGAAGAAAGCAATCTGAACCGTCAATACTTCTTCTTTGATCAGATTGGAAAGTATAAGGCGCCAACATTAAAAGAAAATCTTCTCCGTATAAATCCATCTGTAATTGTAGAAGATCATGTAGTAAAGCTGCAACCCAAAGATATTGTTTCGCTATACAGTGATTGCGATGTTGTTGTCGAAGCGTTTGATAAAGCGGAAATGAAAGAGATGATTGTTGAAACTGTTCTTTCGGAATTTCCCCAAAAACAAGTTGTGTGTGGTGTTGGTCTTGCCGGATGGGGCGGAAACAACTTAATTAAAACAGAACAGTGCCGCAAACTATACATTGTTGGTGATAGATCAAGCGAAACAAGTGAAGTAGATCCTCCTCTCGCACCACGCGTAGGAATAGTTTCAAATATGATGGCAAATGTTGTGTTGGAAATTTTATTAGGTAAAGACAAATGAAAATTACTCTCAATAACAATATAGAAGTAATCCAAACAGTTGAAGACAGCTTAACTATAAATCAGTTGTTGCAAATTAAAAAATACTCGTTCAAGAATTTGGTAGTTAAGATTAACGAAGAATTTGTTAAACGCGATTCTTACGATAATGCAAAATTCAAGGATGGCGATAAAGTTGATGTCATCCATATGATAAGCGGTGGATAATAATTGTTGGTTTATAAATGGATACGAAAGTCGGTTTCTTCTCTTCACAAGGAATTCATAATCTAACATCCAAAGAAGCATTTGCTTTGTGTGAGAAAGGTGCTTTACTTCTAGACATTCGCGAAGAATACATGAATCTCTACAAACGCTTTGGAGTTAAAAACGAAATTCAAATTCCCAAAAGTCACCTCGAACAAGAACTTGAGAATTTACCCAAGGATAAAACAATTGTGGTTGCAGATGCTTCCGGCATCTTTAGCAAAGAAGCGTGTTTGCTTCTAATTAAAAACGGATTTGAGAAAGTTGAGAATCTTGCTGCCGGAATTGTTGAATGGGAACAAGATGGAATGCCATTGATCTTTGATAACAAAGAGAAACTTTCCGGTTCTTGTATGTGTCAGTTAAAGCCGCGTGGTTGAAGATATTTAAAACAAAAAACCCTCGTTACAAGCGAGGGTTTTTGTTGAGAATACTAGATCAAATGTTATTTTAATCTCCATTCGCCTTTATCATAAGCGGTGCGTAATTCAACTAATTCCGGTAAATCCATTCCAATCTCTTTTAAGAATTCAAGTTTTGGAACACCGTTTTCATCCCAGCCGCGTCTTTTATAAACAGCATCTTTCAATTGTTCGTAGCGGTTTTCTCTATACTGTCTCAATACTTTCATTTTTTCTTCGGTTGTTTTTCCTTCCGGGTCAAATCCGATTGTTTCTTTCAACTGTTTATCATAACGTTCTTGGCGCGATTCATATTCTTCTTTTGTAACCGGACCGGCAGCACGGAAAGGTTGTGCATCCCATTTCCTTGTTCCAAAGCCTCTACGCAAGTTGAACATTCTTTGATAGTTGTAAACTCTTTCAGAATCGCGGATGAGCTGATGTTTATCAAACTCTTTTCCCGTTACAGCTTTGTAAATTGTAACATAGTTATCAACATGTTCCGGAACTTTTGCCGGTTCATTTGTCTGCGCATTGTTTTCCGGTTCAACATCATTCCACGGAAGCTTGCACAAACCAACCAATCCAAACCAAGTTCTAAACATAGGGAAGTAATGAAGTGCTTCAGCTTTGTTTTCAAACGTTGGAATTTGATTGTTAACCATATCCATGAAGATTAGCCAAGCTTCATCATGCTGCGGACCTTTATTTGTAAGGGCGAAACCGCCTTGTTGAGCTAGAGATTCTTTTGAAACGTATTCCGAATACTCGAGACCTTTATTTTCCATTCCAATATCTTGAAGGAACTGAGGATCGCCCCAGCCGTTAGCACCAAACATTTCTTTCATTTTGCGAACACCAAGTCCGGCAACTTTTCCAAAACCTTCTCCGCGAGCCAGTTGATGCAAGAGTTCCATAGCGTTGTCAGCGTTTCCAAAATTCAGTTTTAATCCGCCGGTGCGTTCTTCGTTCAAAATTCCATTTTCAAAACATTCCATAACAAACGCAAGTAATGTTGCCCATGTAATTGTGCAGATTCCATAAGTATCACAATAAAAGTTTGCTTCAACAATATAATCCGGATTAAAAATTCCGCAGTTGGAGCCAAGCCCGCCGGCATTTTCATATTCGGGACCGTCGACAATTACACATTGGCTTTTATAAGGGCCGGTACGTAGAACATAATTATTAACACCTTTTGCGCAGCTCATGTGGCAGCCAAGCCAGCAGCCGTCCGGTGTTCCTTGTGCAAACATTGCTTTCCAAACTTCGGAATGAATTTTGCCGGCTTCTTTATGGCTTCCAAATTTATAATTATGTGTAGGAAGCAAATCATAGTCGTTCATAATTTCAACTAAGTGAGCAGTTCCCTTAGTTCTCATTTCGCATTGCTTATCATCAAGCTCTTTAATTTCTTTGTTGAAGCGCTGACCCCGTTCCATGATGGCTTTCATATCAACCACTTTGTTCATATCCCCTTCAACTTTTGGAACGAGAGCAACGAGAGCTTTAATGTTCTTCTTGCGGAATACAGTTCCGATACCGCCGCGTCCGGCTTGTTTCAATCTTACACGTTGCTTTTTCTTATCGTAGAAACTAAAGTTCAGCATTCCGATTAAAGAATGATCTGCGGCAGTTCCGGATGAAACAACAGCAATTTTCATTTTGTCAGATTCGTTAGGGCAATACATTTCGGTCAGCAACTCAGATAGTTCGTGGCTATCTATTGGATCTGCCGGTGCTTCTTCAATTCTAATTGTTCCGCCATTGCGTCCATCAATAATTACAATTACTTCTTTCTCGGCAATTCCTTGAAGTTCGATTGCATCGAAACCGCATATTTTTAAGAAAGGCCCGAACCATCCGCCAACGTTGCTGTCCATAGCAGAATCAGTTTGCGGAGAGATTGTAACAACCAAAGATTTTCCAGTTCCCGAGTATTGTGTGATGCCGCAAATTGGTCCGCCGGAAATTATAATTTCATTTTCCGGATCGTTCCACTTTGTATCCGGCGTGGTCGCATCCCACAAGAATTTTAATCCGTATCCCTTTCCGCCGATAAATTTTTCTTTTACTAATGCTGGAATATCTCTAATAGTAATTTCTTTTGATCCGACATCTATGTGAAGCGATTTATCAGTATAACCTCTTTCAAGAGGTGTAATGTCATAGTGAAGTTCTTTTAATGTTTTGCGTGCTTCTAATACTTCCGAAACGTTCATACAAAATCTCCGTGAGCTTTTTTGTTTTACATTTTTGAACAAAAATTGTGTGAAAATATAGCAATCAATAAAATCAAACCAAAAGGTACTTTTTATTCAAAGCTAAATTTATAATTCAGAGATTGCATCGAAAAGGCTTAATTGTTACACTTACTGTAACAAAAAAAGAGTTCTATGTCATCTTCTGTAAAACTTTCAACTGCGGTTAAAGCGCTTTGCCATTTAGCTAAAGTATTTCCCGATCCACAGAACAGCAGCGAGATTGCTGAAGCTATTGGAGTGAATGCTTCCAAACTTAGACAAATAATGTCTTCACTGCTGAAAGCTGAGATAGTCGGCAGCAGTAAAGGTGCCGGGGGCGGATTCTATCTACTTCAAGATTTTACCGAATTGAGTCTGTTCGAAATTTATTCTGCATTGGAAGATAGAAAGATTATGGATTTTGATGTTGCCGATGCTAGCAAAGCCAAAGACTCTGAAATGAATGGCTATAACAACTACTTCTATGATTTCTATGCTAAAATTCAAAACCAGATTGAGGAAGAAATGAGAAACACTAAACTGAAGAACATTAAGGGTGTTTACGATGAAGCTAATAAATAGAATTTCCTTTTTTATTCTGTTGCTTGGGTTTGTTGTTACAAATAACCTCAGCGCGCAGTCAAATAAGCAGTTAATAGTTTTTCATGCCGGCAGCTTAACTGTTCCATTTGAAAAAATTATTAATGGATTTGAGAAAGAAAATCCCGGTGTTGAAGTATTGAAAGAAATTGCCGGAAGCCGTGAATGCGCGCGAAAGATTTCCGAACTTAAAAAGCCGTGTGATGTTTTCGCTTCAGCAGATTATTTAGTAATTGATCAGTTGCTGATTCCAAACCATGCTGATTGGAATTTGAAGTTTGCCACTAATGAAATGACGATTACCTACTCGCCAAAATCCAGAAGAGCAAAAGAGATTAGTACAAAAAATTGGTATGAAGTTTTATTAGATGAAAAAGTTAACATTGGCAGGGCTGATCCAAACGCAGATCCATGTGGATATAGAACTGTTCTTTCTCTCAAACTAGCGGATATCTATTACAAGAAAAATTTATCGCGGAAAATATTAAGCAAGGACAACGAATACATTCGTCCTAAAGAAGTTGATCTGCTGGCTCTTCTTGAAGCTGGAGAAGTGGATTACATTTTTCTCTATCGCTCAGTAGCAGAACAGCATGGACTAAAATATTTAATACTTCCCGATCAAATAAATTTGAAAAAAGCTGAGCTGGAAGAACATTACAAGCTAGTAAGTACAGAACTGAGCGGCAAGAAGCCGGGAGAAAAAATTACTCAAGTCGGTTCTTCAATGGTTTATGGAGTTACAATTCCTAAGAATTCTCCAAATCCGGAGCTGGCTAAAAAGTTTGTTCAGTATTTAATGAATAAGAAAAAAGGATTAAAGGTAATGCAAGAAATGGGGCAGCCGGTAGTTGTTCCATCTGTTTGCAATAACTACAATAAACTTCCTAAAGAACTGAAACAATTCGCAAAAGAAAAATGATTAGTTCATTCAAAAATATTTCTTGGATGAGATTAACCTTTACATTTCTCGGCGGAATTGTGTTGCTCTTTATTTTGGCGCCGATTGCCGGTATGTATTTCAATACATCAATTGGTTCTATAACAAACGCGGTTGCTGATGAAGAAGTGCGAGACAGTGTTTGGCTGAGTTTGTGGACTTCAATGGCTGGAACCATTTTGTTTTCATTCTTTGCAATTCCGCTTGCTTATTTGCTTGCGCGCAAAAACTTTCCGATGAAAAGTTTAGTTAATGGAATAATTGATTTGCCGATTATCATTCCTCACTCTGCTGCTGGTATAGCAGTTCTTGGAATATTAACACGAGATAGCTGGCTTGGGCAAAGTGCAGAACTATTTGGAGTGAAGTTTATTGGCAATCCAGCCGGAATAATTATGGCAATGGCGTTTGTTAGTATTCCATTTCTAATTAATGCGGCTCGAGATGGATTTGCTGCCGTTCCAGAACGGTTAGAAAAAGTTGCACTAACATTAGGCGCTTCTCCAATTAGAGTTTTTTTTACTATTTCGCTTCCGCTAGCATGGCGCTCGGTTCTATCCGGGTTTATACTTATGTGGGCGCGTGGATTAAGTGAGTTTGGTGCAGTGATTATTGTTGCATATAATCCAAAGACGGCTCCGGTCTTAATTTTTGAAAGATTTACCTCTTACGGATTGAAATATTCTGTACCGGTCGCCGCGCTGTTTGTGGCTGTATGTCTTGCAATTTTTATAATGCTAAGATTAATCAAGAAGAAAAGTTGATGCTGAAGTTAGAAAACATATCGTTGCGGGTTGGCGAGTTTGAATTAAATAATATCAGTTTCGAAGTTGAGCGGGGTGATTACTTTGTGATTCTAGGCTTATCCGGTGTTGGAAAAAGTTTACTGTTAGAATCAATTGCCGGATTGATTAGACCAAGCAGCGGTAAAATATTTTTACGCGATGAAGATATTACTTGGAAAAAAATTCAAGAAAGGAAAGTAAGTATTGTATATCAAGATGCGGACTTGTTTCCACATTTAACAGTTTTTGAAAATATTGCATATCCCTTAAAGAGCGATGGTGAAAAGGATATAAAAGCAAAAGTTCTTGCTTGTGCGGGAAAAGTTGGAGCGACTGAGTTCTTGTACCGCAAACCGGAAACACTTTCCGGCGGAGAGTATCAGCGTGTTTCTTTAGCAAGAAGCTTAGCGGCAGATAACGATATTTTTCTTCTTGATGAACCGCTTGCATCGCTCGATTCAAAATCTAAAAGCGAAATGAGAATGCTGCTTCGTCAGCTTAACAGAAATGGAATAACAATCATCCACGTAACTCATGATTATGAAGAAGCAATATCGCTTGCCAGCAAAATTGGCGTAATGGAGAACGGTACCTTAGTTCATGTTGCTGCGCCGGAAGAAGTTTTTCGCCATCCTAAATCAGAGTTTATTGCTCACTTTATTGGCGCAAAAAATTTCTTCAGAGGGAATTTGAAAACCATTCCTCAAAGTGATCTAAAAGAATTCTCTGTTAACGGAATAAGTATGTTTTGTTTAACTGATGTTGAAGATGGTGAAGTGTTTCTCACGATTCAGCCGGAAGAGATAAGTATATCAGCCGAGGCGGAAAAAGGTAGCAGCAGAAATCATTTCAAAGGGAAGATTATTGATATAGCTCCCGCGAAAGTTGGATTTGAAGTTATAGTGAACATTGGAACTGAATTAATCGCACTCATTTCCGGCGATTCAAAAAAAGAATTGAAACTTGAAATAGGAAAAGAAGTCTGGGTGAACTTCAAAGCATCTTCTTGTAAAGTTTATAACTAAAAGGAGTATAAAATGAACAATGCAATTTGCGGAATTATGGATCCGCATAATGAACCGATTAACGGATATCTTCCAAACAGTCCGGAAAGAATGAATTTGATGAATGAGCTTAAGAGACAATCAAATGTTGAGATTGAAATACCACTTATAATTGGTGGAAAAGAGGTACGAACCGGAAATGTTGGCAAAGTGATTATGCCTCACAATCATGGCCATGTTTTGGCTACGTATCATAAAGCCGGTGAAAAAGAAGTGGCAATGGCTATTGAAGCAGCAATGAATGTAAAAGAAGAATGGATGACGATGTCCTGGGTAGAGCGTTCCGCAATCTTTTTCAAAATTGCTGATTTGCTTGCAAAGAAATACCGCTATACAATTAATGCTGCCACAATGCTGGGACAAAGTAAAAATGCATATCAAGCTGAAATTGATGCTGTGTGTGAGTCGATAGATTTTTTACGTTACAATACATTTTTTGCCTCTCAGATATATAACCAGCAGCCAAAATCTGATTCAGCCACAATGAATAGATTAGAATATCGTCCGCTAGAGGGATTTGTATTTGCAGTTTCACCATTCAACTTTACCGCTATTGGTACCAATTTATGCACAGCGCCGGCTTTGATGGGAAATACAATAGTTTGGAAACCGGCTACAACAGCTTTGCTTTCTAATTACTACTTGATGAAAATTTACGAAGAAGCCGGGCTGCCGGGCGGTGTAATAAACTTTATTCCCGGTGCCGGTTCTACTATCGGTAATGTTGTATTAGGTAATAAGCATTTAGCCGGAATTCACTTTACAGGTGGAACAGCTACGTTTAATAGTTTATGGAAAAAAGTTGGCGAGAATTTAGATAATTATGTGTCTTACCCCAAGCTAGTTGGTGAAACGGGCGGAAAAGATTTTGTAGTAGCACATCCATCTGCCGAACCTTTAGAAGTAGCAACAGCACTTGTTAGAGGTGCATTTGAATATCAAGGACAAAAATGCTCTGCAGCCTCGCGCGCGTATATGCCAAAATCTCTCTGGCCAAAGATTAAAGACCATCTTGCAAGAATGCTTGCAGAAATAAAAGTTGGCGATGTTAATGACCTTGGCAACTTTGTTAATGCTGTTATAGATGAAAGCTCTTTCACTTTTATAATGAGTTATATAGAAAAAGCTAAAAACACTAAAGACGCAGAAATTATCTTTGGTGGAAATGGAGATAAGGCAAAGGGATATTTCATTGAGCCAACAATAATTCAAGCATTCGATCCACACTTTATTACTATGGAAGAAGAAATATTTGGACCTGTCTTGACGATATATGTTTATGAAGATGAGAAGTTCGAAGAAACACTCAAAATCATAGATCATACTTCTCCGTATGCATTGACTGGTGCAATCTTTGCTAAAGATAGAAGAGTGCTTTCTCACATGTGTAGAGTACTAAGATATTCTGCCGGTAATTTCTATTATAATGATAAACCGACGGGCGCAGTTGTCGGACTTCAACCATTTGGAGGTGCGCGTAAATCTGGTACAAACGATAAAGCTGGCGGATACATGAATCTGATTAGATGGACAAGTCCACGTACAATAAAAGAAACATTCTTGCCGGCAATCGATTACAAATATCCTTACATGTATTAGACAAATAAGGTTGCTGTGAGATTTCAAACCGCACAAAGTTAGTTAAGTAAATATTAATTGAGCTTTGAGAGATTGCCTTTGCAAGTAATCTTAAAGTAGTAACTGTGGAACATTCATCAAATAAGGAATAAAGAAGTGAAACAAATCTGGTCATTTACTCTTGTTGTTATGTTATTTATTTCAGTAGTCAGCTACGCACAAATAAAAGTGAGTGGTATTGTAAGAGATGCGGAAACCGGAGACGCACTGATGGGCGCTTCGGTTCAGATTGAAGGAACAAGTATTGGATCTACTTCAGACGCAAAAGGTAGTTTTGTTATTAACAACTTAACTGAAAAAAGTGCTGTGTTAAAAGTAAGCTATATTGGCTACGAAGTTGTGTTGAAGAATGTCGAACTAGAGAAGCCGGCAGATGTAGAAATTAAGCTCTACAAGAAGGATATTCTTTCTAAGCAAATTGTTGTAACCGCAAACAGAAACGAACAAATGATTGGTGATATTGCCGGCAGAGTAGAGTTGATTTCCCCTCGCACAATCAATTCAACACCAAAGCTTAGCGCGGATGATTTATTCAAAAGCAGCTCAGCGGTTTTTGTAGATAGAAGCTCGGGAATATTTTCTCATGCCGCGGTTGTAAATGTTAGAGGAATTACCGCTGGCGAACAAGGAAGAGTTTTGGCGCTAGTAGATGGATTACCGATTAATAAATCCGACGGCGGCACGGTAAACTGGAATCGAATTAATCCGGAAGATGTGGAGCGAGTGGAAATTTTTAAAGGTCCGGGTTCTTCCGTTTACGGCAATAATGCAATGGGCGGAGTAGTAAATATCATTTCCAAAAAAAATAGTAAAATTGGTTATTCCGGTCTAGCCGCAGCAAACTATGGTACATTTAACACACTTGGAGAAAGAGTATCTGTTAGCGGAAAAACCGAAGATGGTTTGTTTTTTAGATTATCCGGATTCAACAGAACAAGCGATGGCTATAACACATACCGTGAAGCTTACCGCGATGTGTTCAGCATTAATCAGAATCTAAAAGAATATGGAGCTGATGCAAAGATTGGTTACGCACTAAATGAAAAGACAAACATTCAGTTCAATTATAATTTTTACGATGATGAACGCGGGCAAGGAACCAAGGTGCGCGAAGAAAACATAATGAAGCACAAAACCAATTATGGAACTTTGTCTTTCAATACAGAGATGACTGGTGTAAAAGCAAATTTGAATGTTTTCTATCAAATGGAAAATTACTTGCGCGTTATGGAAAAGTATAAAGTAAGCGGAACAACAGTTACTTCTTATGATTTGATTGATGTTGATGCCGACAGAAGTGATTACGGAGTAAATGCTAATTTCACAATTCCGGCTTTTGCTAATAACGTAATAGTGGCTGGTGTGGAATACAAGCATGGCGAGATAGATGGTTCGGATATTTACAGAACAACTTTTGATTCCGCAACGAAAACATACAAAGCGGGAAATGAAGTTTTAACTAACAGAGGAAACCTCATCACACTTGCCGGGTTTGCCCAAGATGAGTTACAGTTAACAAACGAACTAAAACTTAATGCCGGTTTGCGTGTTGATAATGTTAAATTTCAAAACGGAGAATATGTTTTAACAAATCCATCCAAAGGAAATGATTTTTTAAAACCGTTTGCCGGACCGCTGCAAGAATATGATTGGACTAGCATTACACCAAAATTTTCAGCTCAATATAAATTTGCCGAAAGCCTAAGTGCGTATGCTGCATATAGCCAAGGTTTTCGCGCGGCAACATTGGACGATTTAACACGCCCGGGTTTAATTAAGCTTGGTTTTAAGAATGCAAATCCTAATCTGAAACCGGAGAAAATTGAAAACATTGAAGTGGGCGCTAACTATGACATCAACCAAATTTTCTACATCATGCCAAGTGTTTATTTGATGACCGGTAAAGATTTTATGTACTACATTAATACCGGAAAGACTGTAAGTGTGAGCGGCAGAAACAGACCAATAATTATTAAAGACAACATCACAAAGGTTCGATTCATTGGCGGAGATATTGACTTAAAATATTTCCTAACAGCAAACTTGAATTTGTTCGCGAACTATGCTTATTCCAAAACAGAAATTTTAGGTTTTGTTGGAAATATCGCGCTAGAAGGAAAAGAGTTGACCTACTCACCAAATCATCTTGCTAATTTTGGTGTTACATATTTGAACGAATATGCAAATACAACTTTGAATGTTCATTATCAAGGCAAACAATTCTTGAATGATGATAACAGCGAGAAAGACGCATCTGGCAATAGTATGGTAATTGATGCAAACACAACAGTTGATGCTAAACTCTGGAAAAAACTATTTAATATGATTAATGTTTCTTTGGAAGTTCAGAACTTGTTTGATGTGCAAACTTTAACAACTTACGATAGAATCTCCATCGGCAGAATGATTACCGGCGGAATTTCTGTTGAATTATAAATGGAGTTTGAAATGAAAAAAATAGCTATGGCTTTTCTGTTTATGTGCATAACAGCATTTGCTCAAGATAAAAACGAATCATCTCCAAGCTTCTTTGATGATTCGGAAGTAAAAGAATATTCTTTGAAAAGCATTTTGGTAGAGGGAGAAGTTGAAAATCCGGGAGCCGTTGATCTGGCGCTTTTACCAGTAAATAATTTTCCGGCAAAAGATGTTTCTTATGGAAAAGACAAGAACAAATTTATTGGCTCCTACTTTTTCAGCGGTTATTCTTTGTTCGATATCATAAACCAGAAGAAAATAAAGAAGGCAAACGAAGCTGAGTTCAAACCGGCTGTAGATTTGTATGTGATTGTTGAAAACAATAAGGGCGAAAAGGCTGTTTTTAGCTGGGGAGAACTGTTCTATTCAAAAGATAATTTCAGGACGGTTATTACTAAATCAGTCCGCGCTATTAATCCTTCCAAAATGAAAATGAAATGGCCTTTACCGGAGGCGCCTATTTTGGTTAGTGGCAACGACGCGTTCAACTTTCGCACTATTGCTAATCCAACAAAAATTACGATTAAATCCTTCGCCGGAACATATTCCAAAGAGAGAATTAAAGAAATTTATACTTCAGAGTTTACGGTTACGAGTCCGAGCGGAAGTGTTGTTGTTAAAGATGTTTCCGGAATTGAAAAAAGAAAATTCCGCGGATTGGGTTACGGACACGGCATGGGCTGGAAAGGTGCTGACGAAGTAGAGGGATTTGTTTTTAAAGATGTGATGAAAAGTTATGCAAAAATTGACGAGCAACGAGTTGCTTCTACCATTCTTTGCATATCAGCAAAGGATGGATATAGAGTTACTTACAGTTTGAGCGAAATATTGAATAGAAACGACATGAATGATTTTCTCTTGATTGAAGAAAATGGTTCACTAGAAAAAGGGAAATATAATTTATTTGCTACGCCGGATTTCTTTGTTGATCGGAATGTTCGCTCGGTAGAAAAAATTGAAATACTTAATGTGAAATAAAGGCTGCAAAATGATTACTTACGAACAAGCTCTTGAAATAGTAAAGGCGAATACTCGTCTGCTTGCAGCTGAAAAAGTTGAGATGATGAAAAGTTTAAACCGCGTTTTACGGGAAGACATTCTATCGGATATGAACATGCCTCCGTTTGATAAATCGGCAATGGACGGTTATGCGTGCAGAAGAGAAGACATCGCGAATGAGCTTGAAGTCGTAGAGACTATTCAAGCAGGTTATAAACCTCAGTTCGAAATTGGAAAGAATCAATGCGCCAAAATTATGACTGGCGCAATGATTCCAATGGGCGCTGATTGTGTAATCGTAGTTGAGGAAGTAGATGAACTTTCCGGTAACAGAATAAAATTTCGGAAAGACAAAACAGCTGATAACATTTGCTATAAAGCTGAAGATGTTGTTGCTGGTCAAAAACTAATTTCAGCCGGAACCAGAATCACTGAAAAAGAAATTGCTTCGCTTGCTTTAACAGGCTGTGTTGAACCGGTGGTAAGCCTAAAGCCGCGAATTGGAATTATAACTACCGGCGATGAGATTGTTGAACCGACATCAGTTCCAAAAGAATCACAGATAAGAAACACGAATGCATATCAACTGATTGCGCAGTGTAAAGCTTTTTGTTGCCAAACCAAATACTACGGGATTGTAAATGACACAGAAAATGAAATTACATTTGCAATAGAAAAAGCAAAACTAGAATGTGATTTGATTTTGCTTACCGGCGGAGTTTCAATGGGAGAATTCGATCTAGTCCCGGCAATATTAAAGAAAACCGGTTTTGAGTTGCTTTTTGAAAAAGTTGCAGTCCAGCCGGGTAAACCAACTGTATTTGGAAAATGTGAAAATACTTTTGTGTTTGGAATGCCGGGCAATCCGGTTTCATCTTTCATCGTCTTTGAATTCTTTGTTAAAGAACTTTTGGCCGGATTAATGGGCATGAAAAATTACATTAAGATTCTTCGCTTAGAAATGGCTTTTGATTTCAAGCGTAAGCGGAATGAGCGACTCGCGCGTATTCCGGTAAAAATTAATTCGGATGGAAAAGTTGAGTCTATTGAGTATCACGGCTCAGCTCATATAAGCTCTCTCACATTTGCGGATGGAATAATTTCAATTCCAATAGGTGTTAGTGAAATCAAGAAAGGCACAGTTGTAGATGTTAGACCAATTTAATCGCACTATAAATTACTTGCGCATCAGTGTAACGGACCGATGCAACTTGCGCTGTGTTTACTGCATGCCCGAAGGGGGAATCAAATTAATTGATCACGCTTCTGTCCTTTCTTTTGAAGAGATTTTTGAGTTTACAATGGTTGCCGTTGACATGGGAATTTCTAAAGTTAGAATTACCGGCGGTGAACCTCTTGTGAGAAAAGGAATAGTTAGTTTGGTAGAAATGCTTTCAACGATAGATGGAATAAAAGATTTGTCGATGACAACTAATGGGCTGCTTCTTGAAAAATACGCAATGCAGCTTAAAGATGCTGGCTTGCATCGAGTTAATATTAGTCTAGATACTATTGATGAAAATAAATATGCTTCAATTACGCGTGGTGGTAATATCACGGATGTTAAAAGTGGAATTACTGCAGCTATAAATGCTGGTTTGGCACCAATAAAGATTAATTGCGTGATAAAGAAAAGCCTTTATGAACCAGATGCGCTTGCTGTTAAAAAGTATTGCAATGAAAATGGATTGGAAGCGCGCTTCATTTATGAAATGGATATCGAAAAAGGTGTGTTTGGTGTGGTGCATGGAGGCAGCGGCGGCGATTGCGAAAACTGCAACCGTCTTCGCTTGACAAGCGATGGCTTTTTGAAGCCTTGCTTGTTCAGTAATATCTCGATAAATATTCGTGAGGTCGATTATAAAGAGGCCGTAAAAAGTGCACTTGAACAAAAACCGGCTTGTGGAAACACCAGTACAGCGCACAAGTTTTTTAACATAGGAGGATAAGTGGAAAAGTTATCGCATGTAGATGAACAAGGCCGCGCAAACATGGTTGATGTTGGCGATAAGAAAATTCAGCAACGCACTGCACGAGCAGAAGGTTTCATTCATCTTCAACCGGATACTATTGCGTTGACTAAAGATAACAAAATGAAAAAGGGTGATGTTCTTACAGTTGCTGAAATTGCCGGTATTCAAGCGGGAAAAAAAACAAGTGAACTGATTCCTCTATGTCATCCGCTCCAAATCACAAAGCTTGATGTTAAAGCTGAACTGATCGAATCTGGCGTTCACGTTACAAGCTATGCAAAGTGTATTGGTCAAACCGGAATTGAGATGGAAGCGCTCACCGCGGTTTCAGTTGCGCTATTAACGGTTTATGATATGTGTAAAGCCGTAGATAAACAAATGGTTATAGGTGAAATAAAATTGATTGAAAAAACAAAGAGTGATATTGCAGAATAAATATTTCTCTGCGTCTTTGCACCTCTGCGGTTTTTCCACCGCTAAGACGCGAAGGCGCAAAGGGAAAAGGAATAAACATGAATAGCTATATAGTTTCCCTAAATATATCTGAAGAAAAAGGTACCATAAAAACTTCGCGAGAAAAAGTTGAAGTTAACAAACTTGGAATTGTAGGAGATGCACATTCCGGCAGCTGGCACAGACAAGTCAGCATGTTAGCTCATGAAGATATCGACAACTTTTCTCTACTAGATGCCGACAACAGAAAATTTCTTCCCGGTGAGTTTGCTGAGAATATTACAACTCATGGAATCGATTTCAAAAAAGTTGCTGTTCTGGATCGTTTCAAAATTGGCGAAGTGGAACTGGAAGTGACGCAGATAGGAAAGAAGTGTCACGGAGACGGCTGTGCAATTTATGTGGAAGTAGGTAAATGTGTTATGCCAAAATCCGGAATATTTGCGCGTGTTATCAAGGAAGGCTTTCTAAGCAAGAATGATGAGATCGAATATCTTCCACGACCGCTAAAAATAAAAATCATAACTCTTAGCGATCGTGCATTTAGCGGTGAGTATAAAGATTTAAGCGGTCCACTAATAAAAGAAAATCTCGCAACGCACTTTGCCGGCAAGCGATGGCATGTTGAATTTTCATATTCTCTAATTCCGGATGATGGCGAGAAGCTTCTTTCAGAGCTTCACAAAAGTATTGATCAAAAAGTTGATGTGGTTTTCACAACCGGAGGAACTGGAATTGGCCCTAGAGATATTACTCCGGAAATTGTAGAGAAGTTTTCTGATAAGTTAATTCCCGGAATTATGGATCAGATACGGCTCAAATACTACGATGCAATTCCTTCATCAATTCTTAGCAGATCGGTTGCGGCAGTAAAAAATGAAACTCTGATTTTTTCATTGCCGGGAAGCGTTAAAGCAGTGGAAGACTATGTCGACGAGATTTTGAAGATACTCGAACATGCAATTCTTATGCTACATGGATTGGGACATTAAAACACAAAAGCCTTTGCAGTAAATACTACAAAGGCTTTTGTAAAATTAAATCACTTCTTAATTATTTTTCACTCATGAATGGATAGCGAAAATCGCTTCTTGGAACAAAGCTTTCTTTAATTGTTCTTGGAGAAACCCAGCGGACAATATTCAAGAAACTTCCGGCTTTGTCATTTGTACCGCTTGCGCGAGCACCGCCAAAAGGCTGCTGCCCAACTACTGCACCGGTTGGTTTATCGTTAATATAGAAATTTCCGGCAGCATGTTTTAGAATTTTATCTGCAGTAACAATAGCAGATCTGTCTTCTGCAAAGATTGCACCCGTTAATGCATACGGTGAGGTTTGATCACAAATTTTTAAGGTCTCTTCGTACTTTTCATCTTCGTAAACATAAATTGTTAATACCGGACCAAAAATTTCTTCCTCAATTGATTTGAATTTAGGGTTAGTAGTTACAATAATTGTTGGGTTAATGAAATAACCAACTTTATCGTTGTACTTACCGCCGGCAATTATTTCTGCATCTTTAGCTTTCTTAGCATATTCAATATAACTCACAATTGAGTCGAAGGCGGCTTTGTCAATTACCGCGTTGTTGTAGTTTGTGAAATCTGTAACCGGACCGGTCTTTAATCCTTTCAAATCCGAAACTAAAATCTTTTTCAATTCCGGCCAGATAGATTTTGGAATATATGCGCGTGAAGCCGCGGAACATTTCTGTCCTTGATATTCAAATGATCCTTGGATTAAAGCTGTTGCCAGCCCTCGCACATTTGCGCTCGAATGTGCAAACACGAAATCTTTTCCTCCGGTTTCGCCAACAATTCTTGGATAAGTTTTATACTTGTTAATGTTGCTGCCAATAATTTTCCACATCGATTGAAAAACTTGTGTGCTGCCGGTAAAATGCAAACCGGCAAAATTTGGATTGTTAAAAACAACATCGCCAATTTTTTGTCCTGAACCTGGAATAAAGTTTATTACTCCCGGAGGAAGACCGGCTGCTTCTAAAAGTTTTATCATATAGTAAGCAGAAAGTACTGATGTTGCTGCCGGTTTAAGTAAAGCAACATTTCCCATGATGGCCGGTGCGCCGGGTAAGTTTGCGTTGAACGTTGTAAAATTGAATGGAGCAACTGCAAAAATAAAACCTTCGAGCGGGCGGTATTCCATTCTGTTCCACATTCCGTGCGGTGAATGGGGCGGCTGTTCTTGATAAAGCTTGTAAGCGTAATGAACATTAAAC
>Ga0172380_10001118_pt1 | contig 47616 bp, 47 predicted proteins | sample Leawe162metaG_FD_119747 | JGI IMG/M metagenome (GOLD analysis project Ga0172380, IMG submission 119747) | Leachate microbial communities from a municipal landfill in Southern Ontario, Canada - Leachate well 162 metaG | ecosystem: Engineered > Solid waste > Landfill > Unclassified | place... | reverse complement strand
GCTTACGGCTTACGGCTTACAACTGATGTATCCTCAACCTTGGTTTTATCGAGGATGCTCCTGATTGTTTCGGTTATCTCTTTAATCAGCACCGGTTTCATGAAAAAGGCATCAATGCCTAGATCCCGGGCTTTTGCTTCATCAATCGTGGCGCTGAACCCGGTACAGAGGATGACCGGAATCTCCGGCCTTATTTCTTTCAATGCCAGCACCAGCTTCTCTCCGGTCAGCTCCGGCATGGTCTGGTCGGTGATGACCAGATCAAAATCGCGGGGCGTCAGGCGGAAAGCAGCCAAGGCCTCAACGCTGCTTGTTTTCATGACAACCTGATAGCCATGAAATTCCAGCATCTTCTGCAGGGAACTCGCAATAGGCAACTCATCATCCACCAGGAGAATCCGTTCATCGCCTTTCGCCAGGAGCGTGCCGATAATAAAATCCGGGCCTTTCTCGGCTTTGCCAACCACGGGGAAATAAACCTGAAACGACGCCCCCTGGCCCGGTTCGCTGTAAACCCTGATATCTCCCCCGTATTTTTTCACGATGCCATGCACCATGGCAAGGCCGAGTCCGGTTCCCTCGCCAAATTTTCTTGTGGTGAAATACGGATCAAAAATCCGTTCCATCGTCGCAGGATCCATGCCGGCGCCGGTGTCACTCACACTCAGGACCAGATAAGCGCCCGGAGCCAGGTCGTGCCCGGCAGAATCACCGGCGCCGATTTTCACCTCAGCCAGAGTCACCTCCAGCACTCCGCCCTGTTCACGCATGGCATAATAAGCATTAGTGCAGAGATTCATGACAACCTGATGAATCTGGGTAGGATCAGCAAGAATGGTGCCCCCGTCGCCCTCGAGCTGCTGGACGACCTCTATGGTGCTGGGCAGCGAGGACTGGAGCAGCTTGAGGGATTCCTTGACCAGCGGGACAATCTGGACAGGGATTGCTTCATGCTCCCGCTCCCGGCTGAAGGCGAGGATCTGCTTGACCAGCTCCTTGGCCCGGTGCGCGGCTTTCAACACCGCCTGCAGGCTCTGCCAGTTTTCGCTGCCCGCAGCCTCTTTGGCCGCAACAATTTCGGTATAGGCAATGATCGGCACCAGGATATTGTTGAAGTCGTGGGCGATGCCGCCTGCCAGAGTGCCGATGGCCTCCATCTTCTGCGTGGCGCGGAGCTGCCTTTCCAGGTTGGCCTTTTCCTCTTCCAGGCGGGCTCGTTCGCTGACATCTCTGATAATTCCGCCAAAATTAATCCTTCCCTCAGCAACCCAGCTTGAGATGTTCAGCTCCAAGGGAAATTCATCGCCGTCCCGCCGCCGGCCCCAAAAAGACAGAGGCTTGCCCAGATACCGGGAATTGCCCGTGGCAATAAAATTGGCCATCCCCTTAAGATGCCTTGCCTGGTAACGTTCCGGCATGAGACTGATCAGCGGCTGGCCTTTGAGCTCGCCATTTTCGTGGCCGAACATCTCGGCCGCCGCCCGGTTGACCGAGAGAATGTTCCCCTGCTCATCGCCGATGACGATGCCGTCTTGCGTTGCCTCGACCAGGGAACGAAACCGTGCTTCTGATTTCCGCAAAAACCCAAGCTGGCTCTCCAACTCGCGGTTAAGCCGCCGGTTCTCTTCCAGGGCGCGGGAAAGATTGGGCAAGGCCATGATCTTTGGCAGAAAAGGAACAAGCAGCAGGGCGGTGCTGATGGAGATGAGGGCGGTTACCGCCTTGACCATCCCCTCGGCCCAATAGGAAGGCACATAGATGGTCCAGACCGCGAAAAAATGCGTCACGCCGCAGGCGGCAATAAAAGCGGCAAAAAGATAAAACAACCAGAAATACGGCAGATCCCGCCGCTTGCCGACCAAATAAAAAAGCACGGCCGCGATCAGAAAATAGGAAAGCCCGGTGGCGATATCCGAGCCGACATGCAGCCAGAGCAGCACCGGATCCCAGACCAGACAGTAACCGTGGGCCAGAAAATCCGTTGCCTGGGAAAATTTATCCAGAAATGCAAGCATGCTGACATCCCGTTGCTGACAGAAAAATCGAAGCGCCATCCGGTCGTGATAGTAAGGATATAGCTGAGTTGAGCAGCTTGTCGGATTTTATGCCCTTCAGGGTACAAACGAAACTTATGCCCTCTGGGCGAATTAGGTTGTTATGATAACATCATCATCCCCGGCAACAAAGATAAAAAAACATGCCCTTACTTGCCCAGCCCCACCAGCTCCACCTCTCCCCAGGCGCCCAGCTCTTCGCCCCGGATGATAACCACGCCCAGAATCCCGGGAACGGCGCGAGCCTTGGCCAGTGCCGGCTCAAGGCTCTGTCCCGGCTGCACCGCATTGCCGGCCAGGGTGGCCACGGCATCGGCCAGAGCGGTATCCCTGGCCAGCACCGTTACGGAATCAGCCTCGCCCAGGCTTAAGGAATGGCCGACGGTGCCGGAGGAGGTGCAGATGCCGAGAGGCATGCGGCCGGCGGCAATTTTCAACCCAAGCCGGTTGCTGAGCGGCGAGGCGCCGGCAAAGATGCCGACCACGCTTTCCTGCCTGCGGCAAAAATAGATGTCGCCCCCGTTTTCCACCACCACCTCCCCTGCCCCTTCGGCCAGCAGCGCCAGTCCGACGTATTCGGCGACGGCCCCGGCCACCGCGGCCATGGGCCCAACCTCCGCCGCCAGGCCTGCGGCAAGCATACTCTTGACAATCGGCGGGGCCGTAGGATCGGCGGGCAGTGGGGTGAGAGCGGCGGCGAATTCAGGATGGCGGGCAATGTAGCCTTCCAGCTGGCTGCGATACTTGAAAACCGCCTCGTAGGCTTCCGCACGCAGGTCTTTGCCGGCAAGAATCTGCAGGTCGGTTTCCCTGAGCCGCACCTCAAAGCTGATTAACTCGCCAGGTTCAACAAGGTTCCGGTAAGTTCTCTGCCGATATGAACAAGGGTCCGGGCGTTTCTTTTTTCTTTTGACGGTCACGGGATGGCTGGTATGGTGAAAGGTTGTTGGGTTAGGGGATTGGTGGCATTATAGCGGGGAAGATGGCGGGAGGCAAGGCGATCATTCTCTCAGCCAGGGAAACAACCGAAAAATGAACAAAGACATCCAGGCGCGGCTCATCCTTTTTACCAGGTATCCCGAGCCGGGCCGGACAAAAACCCGGTTGATCCCTGCCTTGGGGGCCCATGGGGCGGCAGCGCTCCAGCGGCGGATGAGCGAGGTGCTTGTCGGGCAAATGACGCAATTTGCGAGCCTGTCTCCGGCAAGCCTGGAGATTCGCTATGCCGGCGGGAGCCGGCAAGCCATGGAAGCCTGGCTTGCCACCGACATCCCCTGTCTGGACCAGGGCGAGGGCGACCTGGGCGCCCGCCTGCATCGGTCCTTTGCCCAGGCCTTTGCCCAGGGCGCCCGGACGGTGGTGGCAATCGGCGCCGATTGCCCCGGGCTCACCCCACCCCTCTTTGCCCAGGCCTTTGCTGCTTTGGCCACCAAGGAGCTGGTGCTCGGCCCGGCCAGGGACGGCGGCTATTATCTTATTGGCCTCACCCGGCCGACTCCCGCTCTTTTTGCGGAAATACCCTGGGGCAGCGGGGAGGTTCTGGCTGCAACCATGAAACAAGCCCAGGCTTTAAATCTTTCCACCCATCTCCTGGAAACTCTTGCCGATGTTGACCGACCCGAGGATCTGCGACATATCGATTATCATCCCCACCCTCAATGAGGCGGCTTGCATCAGCCGAACCGTGGCCGGACTGGTCGAGCAACCGGGGGTTGAGGTGATTGTGGCCGATGGCGGCAGCAGCGACCATACCCCGGCCCTGGCTGCGGCGGCAGGGGCCAGGGTTCTTTCCGTCCCGGCCGGACGGGGAAGCCAGCAAAATGCCGGAGCGCGGGTGGCCCATGGCAGGGTGCTGCTCTTTCTTCATGCCGACACCCTGCTGCCGGAGGGGTTTGCCGCGCAGATCCGCGCAGCCTTGGCCCGGCCGGGGATCGTGGCCGGGGCGTTCCGCTTCGCCATTGGTGCCAAAGGCTGGCGCTTCCGGCTCCTTGAACGGGGCGCCAATTGGCGGGCCGGCTGGCTTGGCCTGCCCTATGGCGATCAGGCGCTGTTTCTGCCGGCGGCCAGGTTTCAAAGCCTGGGCGGCTTTAAGGAGATTGCCCTGCTGGAGGATCTTGAACTGGTGCTGCGCTTGCGAAAAGCTGGCCGGCTGGCCCTGCTCGAGGCATCAGCCCTTACCTCAGCCAGACGCTGGCAACGGTTGGGGTTTGCACGCACCACCATTGTTAATCAAATGATTTTACTTGGATTTTTTTGCGGGCTCAGCCATGAACGGCTTGCCCGCTGGTATGGCGGAAACCGTGGGGACAAGGGCGGGTTCCTTGGGAAGCAGAAGATGGTACAGATTCTGATCATGGACAAAGGAAAGGAGAAAAGCGGAACTTTTGCGCAGGTACGGCGCAGTAAGGGAGCCGGTCATTAGGGGGTTGCTCTCCGCCAGCAACCCGGACAGCACCATGAAGAGTACGGAAATAACCACCGCCGCCTTGACCAGACCGAAAATTCCGCCCGTAAGCCGGTCAAACCAACCAAGGAGCGAAAGGCTCATGACCTTTTTCAGCACAAAACCCAGAGCCAGAACCCCTAAAAAAACCGCGAAAAAAAGCAGGGCGTAAGTCACGAGAAAACGGAGCTGAGGCGAAGAAATCAATGGGTAAAGGCGGGGGCTTATCTGCTCGTAATAACGGCCGGCAAAGAGATAGCCGAGAATGAGCGCCAACAGGGAGGCCATCTGACGGATAAACCCTATCCAGATGCCTCGGGCAAGAAAAAAGAGAACTATGGCGATGGCGCCGAAATCAATTGCGGTCATGGTTGTTTCCCTGGGGCACTGCCTTTAGTCATTTCCGACCTTGAGCTGAATAATTACCGGAATAGTTACCTCGTTTTTTACCAACGGCTTGCGGTCAAGAGCAAGGATTTTTACAACAGGAGAAAACAATGGCATTTGTCCAGGCCATTTTTGAGGAATGCTGGCCGCTCTGGCAGCAATATTTCAACGGGCAAGCCCGGCTGCGGCTGGGGATGGCACCGCTTGCCGCCTTGGCCGGCTGCGCGCCCGACGATTATCTTGGCCCTGACGAACTGGCCCGCTGGACCGGCTTCAGCCTGGAAAAAAGACGCAGCGAGTGGCTGGGTGGACGGCTGTCTGCCAAATGGGCGGCGGCTGGCCTGCTTGGCAAAACAGCAGTGGACTGGCAAGGCCTGATAATCCATAGCGAAAAAGATGGCCGCCCTTGTCTCGCAACGGAGGCGCACGCCGTGGTCCCGTTCATCTCCATCTCCCATAGCGGACATCTGGCTGCGGCCCTGGCGGCAAATTGTCCCTGCGGGCTTGACCTCCAGCAGCCGAGCCCCAAAATTAACCCGGTCAAAAAACGCTTTGCCGGTCCGGAAGAAGAAAACCTTCTGGCCGCCTCGCTGCCCCGATCTTTTTCGGAAACCGACCGGCTCACCATGCTGTGGGCGGCCAAGGAGGCGGTGCGCAAAATGGTCAGGACCAGCCCCCTGCTCGGTCTGCTGGAGATCAGGCTGCTTAGCGGGCATGGCGGGCAAGGCACTCCGGCAAGCCCCCTGGCGCTGACTTTTGCTTCGGGCAGAGAACAGCATGCTTGCCCGGCAAGCGTTTCGGTCCTCTGTTTTTTTGCCGACAATTTGGCCTGGGCCATAGCTTGTCCGGTAAAGACAATTAAGAATGAAAAATGAAAAATTAAGAATGAAAAGCAGGGCCATCTTCCCTTAACTTTTCACTCTCCCCTCTTCACTTTGCCTTATCTTATGAAATCAAGGAGTAGCCCCATGGAACTCATGCCTTTTCTCAAACAGGTTTCGCTGTTTGGCGCCCTGACCCCAGGGCAGTATGACGAGCTGGCCATGATCATCACCCTGCAGGACTATGACCGCGGCCAGATCATCTTTGCCGAAGGCGACGAAGGGACCGGATTTTATGTAGTCATGGAAGGGTTGGTCAAGATCTACAAACTTTCCCTGGAGGGCAAGGAACAGATCCTCCATATCTTCGGTCCGGGCGAGCCCTTTGCCGAAGCCGCCGTCTTTATGGGCTCGACCTTCCCGGCCAACGCCATGGCTCTGGAGAAAAGCCGGACCATCTTTCTCCCGCGCCGCGCCTTTATCGAACTTATCAAGGCTAATCCGGCCCTGGCCATGAACATGCTGGCAACCCTGTCCCTGCGGCTCAAGAAATTTGCCCACCTGATCGAGGATCTCTCGCTCAAGGAGGTGCCGGGCCGAGTGGCCGCCCATCTCCTCTATCTCAGCACCCAGCAGGGGGACCGCGACACGGTGAAGCTCAACATCGGCAAGGCTCAGTTGGCCAGCCTGCTCGGCACCATCCCGGAAACCCTCTCCCGGATCCTGAGCAAACTCGCCAAACAGGGGTTGATCAGCAGCGAAGGGGCGCAGATCACCATTTTAGACCGCGACGGCCTTGAGGATCTGGCTATGGGGGAGAAGTTATAAATCTTTGAGGATGAGTAAGCGTTCAGCAGTGCCACAGCTGCGAGGAAGAGGTTTACGAAGTGTGCTGTCGCACACGAGTGAGCCGATGACAACGCAGATGTGGTGCTGCTGGACGCTTACTACTACTGCTCCAGCCCGAACTCGAAGGCCATCCCGGTCTTCCCCAGGTGGACAAGAACATTCTTGAGCCCTTGCAGGGTATCAACCTGAAAGTTTATCTGCCAGGACGAGGTGCGCGACGGCTGGCTGGAAAGCAGCTCGATCTCGCTGATCTTCATTTCTTCCGGGGCCACGCCCAGCATCATCAGAACGCGGTTGCGGGACGGCGCCTCCAGAATGAGGATGGTCTGCATCTTGGGCAGCATCGTTTCCTTGAGCCGCCAGCGCACCTCCACCACATCCTCCCGCTGGGCGTGCAGGGAGGTGATGGTGGCGCACTCCTTCTGATGGATGGAAAGCCCCCGCTCGCTGAGCAGGCCGTACAGCCATTTTTCCGTGGGCACCGGGTTGCAGCAGCGGGAAAACTTGATGCAGACCGGATCCAGAGTGGCAAGCTCGATGCGGTTCAGGCTGCCGGTTGGCGGCAGCAGGGTTTCCCGGTCGGCATACAGTCGGGTTTTGATCTCGCTGATCAGTTCCCGCAACCGGAATCTGCCCTCGCCCAGGCCAAGAAAAAGCTCCGGCAGCTCCCTTGCCCCGAGGGGTGCCATGATGGTTGCCATGCCCGGTTTTTCCAGGAGCTCATAGGGCAGGCCGTAATGTTTGAGTTCCTGGCGGAGGATGCTCTCGCCGATCATGCGGGCCAGAGCCTCGCGCCGCTGGCGGAACAGTTTGGAGAGCTCCGCCCGGGCTCGGGGGGTCTGGCATAGTTGTTGAATTTCCGGTTCGAAACGCACCGGTTCTTTCTGGCAGATGATCTCCACCTGATCGCCGTCTTCAAGGAGAGCGTCCGGCTCCACCTGCCGCTTGCCGATCCTGGCCTTGATGCAGCGCTTGCCCACATCAGTATGCACCTTGAAGGCAAAATCCAGCACGATGCTGCGGGCCGGCAGTTCAACCGGGTCGCCTTTGGGGGTGTACGTGTAGATGGCCTTTTTCCCGCTGACCGCGATCATATCCCGGTAGGAGAGATCCCCATCTGTCCCCAGGATATCGAGCATCTCCCGCAGCTCCACCTCAAAACTGGAAGGGACCTTCTTGTGGGCAAACCATTCCCGCACCAGGCCGGTACGGGAAGAGGTGGTCATCTCGGCGGTGCGGGTTTTGAACAGGTAGTTGCACCCCTTGATATTGGCCCGGGTATGCAGGCTCTGGTAGCCGGTGGCCTTGGGATTGGCGATGAAATCCCTGATAGTTCGAGGGATGGGCGGATACGTCTGGTGAATGATCCCGAGAACCCGGTAACAGGTCTGGATGTCATTGGTGACGATGATGAATTCCATGGGGTTGGCCACGGTTTTATTCAAAACCTTCTGGGCCGGAGCAAAGTAGGCCCATAGCCCCTTGGGATTTAGGCGGATTTCATGGGTGATCCACGCCTCCTTCATCCGTTCCTCTAGGGTGCGCTTTATGGTCAGCACCTCTTCGCTGGTCTGCAGGCGCTTGATGGCCGCCAGCACCTTCTGGCTCTGGCGCGGGAATTTATACTTCAGGGCCAGAGTATAGAGTTCGCGTTTAATGGAGTTCAACCCCATGATCTTGGCCAGGGGCGCGTAAATATCCAGGGTTTCCTCGGCGATTTTCTGCCGTCTGTCCTTGGGCATGGAGTCCATGGTCCGCAGGTTGTGCAACCGGTCGGCCAGCTTGATCAGGAGAACCTCAAGGTGAGCCGCGGCCCCGGAGAAGAGCTTGCGATGAACCAGCTTGTAAAAGGTCTGTTTGTCTCCGGAGAAGTTGGCGATTTTGGTGCAACCATCAACGATGATCTCGATGTTCTTGCCGAAGATCTCGCCGATCACCTCGCTGGTCACCTCGGGCACATCCTCAACCGTATCGTGGAGCACCGCGGCGGCCAGCAGCTCCGGATCGCTGATGTCCAGCTCCTCCGCCAGAATTTTCGCCACCTGCAGAGGATGGCTGACATAGACCTCGCCGGATTTGCGCCGCTGGTCCTGATGGGCGGAAACGGCAAAGGACAGCGCCTCCCAGAAGACCTTGGCCGACCCTTCCTGCCCGCCGAGAATCTTTTCCATGCTTTCGCAATAGGCGGCTATGTTAAACTTTTTAGCAGGGGCCATGGTTGATCGCAGTTCTTCTCTTCCGGTATCCGGGTAAGCCGTTAAGAAAAATATTGGACATCGAGTCCTGCCAAGACGGCATAAGGTGCCGTAAAGACGAAGCAAATAGTATGAGTTGTTTTCGCACGGCTCCTAAATTAAATGCTCTGTCACTGCAAATAAGGTACAATCACGGTAACTAACATCAGATTGTTCAGTAAGGGTATTTCGTTCTCAGCCCTTGTGCAATGATTTTCCATTTATGCAAAAAAATAGCCAGAAAGAGGCACGCCTGTGACCCACAAAAGAAGGATTCCCCACAGCAAACAGAGTCGTCCGGGAAAACGACCGCGTGAAAGCGGCAGGGTGGTGCACCACCACCAGGAAGCCCGCTTTGAAGGTGAGATCCTCGGCCGCCTCTACACTGCGGAGATGCCGCTTTCCGCGCCAGAGCTGCTTGCGGCGCTGGGGTTGAGCAAAAACCACCGTCAGGAGGTGCTGGGGGTGCTGGATGATCTCTGCCGGCGCAAGGTGCTTTCCTGCAAGCGGGACACCTTTGCCCTGCGCAAAAGCGTGGAGGTGTTTGCCGGCCCGATCAGCGTCAACCCCAAGGGCTTTGGTTTTGTCGCTTTCGCTGAGGCTCCGGCCGAACTGGAGATCGACCAGGACGTCTTTATCCCGCCCGGCATGCTGGGCGGCGCAGCCCACAGCGACAGGGTGCTGGTTCTCTTGACCGGCCGGCGCCAGGGCCGTTTCGAGGGGCGGGTACTCGCGGTCCTGACCCGGGCCACCACCCGGCTGGTCGGGGTTTACATGGCCGGTGGCCATACCGGTCTGGTGACCCCGGAGGACGCCCGCTTCCCCTACAATCTGATCATCCGCAAGGAGGACAGCCGGGGGGCCAAGAACGGCGACGCGGTCCTGGCCGAGGTCACCTCCTTTGTTGCCGGCCAGCGGAACCTGGACGGCGTCATCCTCGAGGTGCTGGGAAATCCCAAGGATATCCAGGTGCAGACCGAGATGGTCATCCGCAAGTTCGACCTGCCCCATGTCTTTACCCCGGAGGTAACCGCGCAGGTGGAGGGGCTGGACCCGGAGGTGAAAATGTCCGCCTCCCGCACCGACCTGCGGGAGGTGGCCCATGTAACCATCGACGGGGAAACGGCCCGCGACTTTGACGATGCCGTGGCCATCGAGCCGCTGAAAAAGGGTTATCGCCTCTATGTCTCCATCGCCGACGTCAGCCATTACGTGCGACCGCAAACCCCGGTGGATATCGAGGCCTACCAGCGCGGCACCAGCGTCTACTTCCCCACCCGGGTCATCCCCATGCTGCCGGAGCGGCTGTCCAACAATCTCTGCAGCCTGGTGCCGGGCGAGGACCGCTACACCTTCACCGCGGTGCTTGATTTTGATGAACAGGGCAACCGGCTGGCCAAACGCTTCATGAAAAGCATCATCCGCAGCAGGCACCGGCTCACCTACACAAAAGTCAAACAGATTCTGACGGATCAGGATGAAGCGGTACGCAGCCAATACAGTGACATGGTGGCTGATCTGGAACGCATGGGGTGCCTGGCCCTGAGTCTGGAAGGCCAGCGGGTCAAGCGGGGGAGCATCGGTTTTGAACTCCCGGAACCCCTGGTGGTACTTGGCGAGGACAACACCGTGCAGACCATCAAGCGGAGCGAACGCAATCAGGCCCACAAGCTCATTGAGGAGTTCATGCTCGCCGCCAACGAGGCGGTGGCCGAGGCCCTGGAACAGGGCAGGATCGACAGCCTCTACCGGATCCACGAACCGCCCGACCCGCTCAAGGTGGCGGAGTTCACCGAGTTTGCCCGGAGCATGGGGCTCAAGGTCGACGATGACGGCGGCGGCTCGCCCAAGTGGTTCGGCAAGGTGCTGGCCATGGCGGCCGGCACCCCCCAGGAGTACATCATCAGCAACCTCCTGCTGCGCACCATGCAGCAGGCCCGCTACTCCCCCCACAATCTCGGCCATTTCGGCCTGGCCGCTACCCACTACACCCATTTCACCTCCCCCATCCGCCGGTACCCGGACCTCATGGTCCACCGGGCTCTGGCCGCCAGCCTGCAAAAAAAGGGGAAGCCAAAAACGGCCGGAGAACCGGTCTCCAGCGAAGAGGCCGGCGGTTTTCTCTCCAAGCGGGAGCGGGTGGCGGTGGAAGCCGACCGGGAGATGGTCGAGCGGCTCCAGGTTCATTTCATGGCCGACAGGATCGACGAGACCTTTGAAGCCATTATCTCCGGGGTCACCGCCTTCGGGCTGTTCGTCGAGCTGACCGAGGTCTTTGTCAACGGCGCTGTGCCGATCACCGAGATGCGCGATGATTATTACGAGCTGGAGCAGGGCCGCCACCGGCTCATCGGCCAGCGGCGCAAGACCGTCTACCAGCTCGGCGATCTGGTGCGGGTACGCCTTACCAGCGTGGAGATTCCCCGGCGGCGGATCAATTTCATGGTAGAGGAAAAACTCGCCCGGGCCACGGACATCCTGGCCGCCCCGGCCGCCGGTAAGCGAAGCAAGACCCGCAAAAAACGGGCAGCTGACAGCTAATGACTCAGCCAAGAGAGGATACGGTCCGGGAGCTGATGGCCAACGCGGCCATCGTCCTGGTCTCCCCCAAATTTGCGGAAAACATCGGCTCTGCGGCTAGAATCGCGGCGAACATGGGGATCGGCCAACTCATTCTCGTCTGCCGGGAAATGCCCGACCGCGACAAGATGCTCCGGCTCGCCACCGCCAAGGCGGCCCATCTCATCGACAACCTGGAACACCACCAGGAATTGGGCGAGGCCCTGGCCCCCTTCACCTGGGTGCTGGGCACCTCCGCCCGTCAGGGCAGAAAGAGGACCACGGTCAACAGCCCCAGACAGCTCATGGGCGAAATCCTGCCCCAGCTGAAAAACAACCGGGTTGCCCTCCTCTTCGGCCCGGAAGACCGTGGACTGGCCAACGAAGAACTCCGTTACTGCAACCAGATCACCACCATCCCGACGGTGGATTTTTCTTCTCTGAACCTGGCCCAGGCCGTGGCCATCCTCTGCCATGAACTCCATTACAGCCTCCTGGAGGCGGTAACCCGGGAAGCCTTTCCCAAGCCGGTTCCCAGGCAGGGAAACAAGCAGGAGCTGGAGGCGATGTTCGGCCATGTGGAAGAGATGCTCCGGACCATCGGCTTTTTAAAAAACGGGGAGGATGATTACTGGATGAAGAGCATCCGCCAGTTTCTGGGGCGGCTCGGCTTGAAGTCCAAGGAAATCAAGATCATCCGGGGGGTCTGCCGGCAGCTGCTCTGGCGGGATGGACAACGGGGCTTTGACAAAGAGAAAGACGAATAGCGGGACAAGAGACGCGGACACGTTTCCTGAAGCGTAACCGTCCAACTCGGGATCGAAACGGTTTTGAACTATACAACGCTTTACCCCGGCCGCAGCGGAGATTTATCGGCAAGTAACCGTTCCCTGCGGTGAAGTTACTTGGAAGCAGTGCCGCAGCTGCCAGGAAGAGGTCTGCGAAGTGCGCTGAGCACATGAGCAGGCCGATGACAAAGCAGATGCGCTGCTGCTGAACGGTTACCTAGAACATGCGTTTCCGCCAGAGGACAAAACCAGCCAGACCGGTAAGAGCCATCGAGAAGACCAGCACGAACCAGAAGCCAAGCTGCTGATCCAGAAAGGGCACTCCTACGTTCATGCCCCAGAAACTGGCGATCATGGTCGGGATGGAGAGAAGGATGGTAACGGAGGCGAGCAGCTTCATCACCTGGTTGAGATTGTTGGAGATAACCGAGGTGAAGGCATCCATCATCCCGCTCAGGATGTCGGAATACATCTGCACCATCTCCAAGGCCTGCCGGTTTTCAATAATGGCGTCCTCAAGGATGTCCTCATCCTCTTCGTACTGGGGGAGCAGGTGCTGCAGGGCGCTGCTCTTTCTGAGGCGGAGCAGCCGCTCCAGAACCAGGCCGTTGGAACGCAGGGCCACGGTGAAGTAGGTCAACCCTTTTTCCATGTCGAAAAGCCGGAACACCTCCGCGTTGTTCATCGATTTTCGCAGATGGCGCTCAATCTCGTCGGTCTGGCGGTTGATCTGATGGATGAAGCGCAGGTAGACCTTGGCGGTCTTGTAGAGAATCTGAAAGAGGAAGCGGGTGCGCTTGCCGGTGTTGTAATAGGCCGGCGCCCCAGGGCCGGCGATGTTGCCCGGCAGAATCTCGGTTTCTTCCAGCGAGACGGTAATAACCTGATCCTGGGTCAGGATGATGCCCAACGGCAGGGTATCGTACATGTCCGGCCCGCGCAGCATCGGGAAATTGGTCAGCACCAGCATGCAGTTGTCTTCGATTTCGATACGGGAGCGTTCTTCTTCATCCAGGGCGGCGCGGAGAAAGTCTTCCGGTACGCCGGTGGCCTGGGAAACCGTACTGATTTCCTCCGAGGTCGGGTTAACCATGCGGATCCAGGAGCGGGGCACCGGCTTGCTGTCCGGAAGGATCTGCAGCTTATGATCAAAGCGCTTGTACACGGTAAGCATGTCAGTACGCCTCCTGTCCGGGACTGATTTATCCGGCGCGCCTTATTATTGCGGGACGACCGGAGGCAACTCCGAAACATAACAGTCTGGTTGGCGGGTTGAAGTGGGGAGGAAAGAGGGAAAGGTGAAAGAAAATCAGGGGTCAGCACCGCCCCGACAAAATTCAAACCGGCAAAAGCTCTTTACTTTGTTTTAGAAACCCCTGTCAATCGAAAAACAAAACCACCCTAACAAAGAAAAGCGGATTGCAGAGGCAAGGAAATCGGCAAACGTCTTTGCGCCGTGTTGTTGCCAAAAAAAAACGACGGATCTTTTGTTCTCTCATCAAAAAAGTGAACAAAAGATCCGTCGCCGGGGAGAGGCGTAATCTACGAGGCCGTCACAACAGCCGCGGCAAAACTGCTCCGTCTAAAACATAGCCTGGAGTCCGACCGTGCAGTACCAGTCATTTTTCATTTGCAGGCCATTCAGCTTTTGATAGAGAGGAACTCCCCCTTCAAGACCAAGGCTGAACACGCCCATGGGGATGCTGGCCCCGATGAAGCCATCCACTCGCTGTCCCCCGTAGTTGCTGGTATTATTGCCTGGCATGGTGGCGGCCATGTAACGCAGATTGGCGCTGGAACCGTTGCGGTCGGTAATGGCCTTCTGGATCTCCGGATCATAGCCGCTGATTTTGCCGGTGTCGGTATAAGCAACCCGCAGCCAGGTGGCGGCCGGCCCCAGGGCTCGCTGCAACCAGGTGTTCAGCTTCAGGCTGTTGCCGAGCCTGTAGTCCTCGGAGTTATTGCCAAGACGCAGGGTGGCCATCGCTTGACCGCCCCAGTTCCACAGGGCATCCTCACTAAGGATGCTGAAGGTTACCGCAGGTTTGAGATCAAAGGTACCGGAACCAAGCTGCATGTCATAGGGCACCCGCCAGACCGTCCCCATAGTGGTGTACTCTTCCTCGATATTGCCGGTGGGCAGGTTGAGCCCCAGACTGCCGTTCAGTGAGTCAGTGAACCTGTAGATTGCCCGCAGTTCCGTATCGCCAAGTCCCCGGGTTTTCATCGGAGTATCGGGAACCGCACCTTTATCATTTGCCTTCGGCATCCCCATCATATTTTTAGGTGACATATCCATCAACATGTCCATCTTGTTGTCTAGATAGTTCAGCATTCCCATCACCGTCAAACGACTGTTGATGCCGTACATCGCCATGAACATGTGCATGTCCATAGTCATGGTCGTTGGAATCATCATAATATTATCGTACGCCAGCCCCCGATTGTTGCCCACGCTGCTTGCGGGGATATCCGTGGTTCCGGCCCGCAGACCATTCATGGCCATGTGCATGTATTTGTAGTTAAACATCCACATGCCGGCGGGGTGATTGTGGTAGATATCATCGCCGAAAGCCGGGTTAAAGAGCAAGAGCCCGCCAGGCCCCTGACATTCGGCATGGCCGGCATGACCAGACCCTGATTCGTCGCCGGCAGCCTTCATTGCCTGCTCATAGCTGACCAGTAGCCCGCCATGGTCAACCACGAATTTCCGGGCATCACTATCTTTAGCAAAAGCCCACTTGGGATTAGCGGTCATAACCCCTTTCTGCCGTCCGCCCATAACCCAAATTGCCTCCCGGGCATCAATCAAGGCCTTCGTTTCATAGTCGGCGACCTTGAACGAAGAGAGCTGACTGCCTGTATGCTGTTTTATGTCAACAGCAGCACAATGGATGCTGCAAAGGCCGACCGAGGAACCATCGCCATAAGTCAGGAGGACACGGCTCTGAGCAAAGGTGGTACGATCCATGCCGCATTGCTTGCAAGACGGCACCCCCTCCACCACCTCAGCCGCTCCGCCGACACTACCGAGCAAGATTATCCCCCAGACCAAAATAACCGTAACAAGTCGTTTCATCGGCAAAACCCCTTTATCTTTTGCTTACCCTGCAAGGCTGATCCCAATCGCTAATCTCCATGGACAACCGCTGGCGAGAGTAGCGATAGTGCCACAAAGTGGTGCCGAACACAATGCGGCAAATTGTCGCAGGCGCGAGACCATAAGGGCTAAACCCTCCGGCAAGAGAAAAAGAAAATAGTAAAAGAAGAAAGGGGCTAAAGGCCCTGCAGGGGGCAGCTGTCGCAGAGGGGATTGCTTTTTTTGCAGTATTCCTTGGCAAGGCGGACAAGAAGAGCATGATACTCGTTGAAAAGCGGGACTTCGCTGGGCAACTTGCCCAAAAAAAGCTCCTGGATCTCTTCGTAACCGGCGTCTTCGGCAATGAGGTCATGCCGAAGCAGGATGCGGTAGGTGTAGGCATCCACCACGAACACCGGCTTACCCGCGGCATAGAGGGTGATGGAATCGGCGGTTTCCGGACCGATCCCCTTGACGGCCAGCAGCTTTTCCCGGAGGGTGTAAGTGTCCTGGCTGAAAAAATCCTCCAGGCTCCCGCTGTCTTCCCGGATGGCGGCAAAGAGGCCCTTGAGCCGCCTGGCCTTCTGATTATAATACCCGGAAGGGCGGATTTTTTCGGCCAGCAGCTCGAGGGGTAAATCTTCCAGGGCCGCAAAGGAAAGGAGCCCGTCCCGACGCAAGGCCTCAATGACCCGGCTCACATTGCGCCAGCTGGTATTCTGGGTAAGTACCGCGCCGAGCATGATCTCGAAGGGGGTTTCGCCTGGCCACCAGTGCTGGGGGCCAAAATGGGCAAAAAGAAGGGAATGGATTTCCTGAATACGGTTGCTCACGGTTGTTGCGCCCTCAAGAAATCAGTCGGAGCGCATGAAAAGGAAATAAACAGCAATGCCAATGGCCCCGAGGAAAACCCCGGCCACCGGCAAGACCTTGTTCAGCTGGAGAAAGCCGTCCACCACCATCCCTTCCATGTAGCTGCTTCCGCTGAAAATCCAGAGGCCTAAGCCAAGGCCGGTAATGACCAGGGTGTTGGTCGCCTGCTTGTAAAGATTGTAGAAGATAAAAGCGATGAACGGCGCCAGAAACCAGGGGTTGGTAAAAAGCGCTTTTACATCTGTATCGCGGAACTGTTCCGGCACATTGGTGCTGTTGAAAAAATCAATAATCTTCCCCAGAAATTCACTCATGGCAGTGGATCCTCCTCTGTGAACGATTACGGCTTACTTCGACTGGCGATCCGGCGCGGTGGCCTGTTTGTACACCTTGATGGCGCAGTAGGAGCCGCACATGCTGCAAGCATCGCCCTTGTAGGAACTTCCCTCCTCCCGGAAACGCAGGGCCTTTGCCGGGTCGATGGACAGCTCGATCTGGCCTTTCCAGTCCAGATTGTTGCGGCATCTGGCCATGGCGATGTCCTTGTCGATGGCGCCGGGGAGCCCCTTGGCGATATCCGCGGCATGGGCGGCGATGCGGGAAGCCATGACTCCCTCGTGCACATCCTCGGCACTGGGCAGCTTGAGATGCTCGGCCGGGGTCACATAGCAAAGAAAATCGGCCCCCGCCGCCCCGGCAATGGCGCCACCGATGGCCCCGGTGATATGGTCGTAGCCCGGCGCGATGTCTGTTACCAGGGGACCAAGAACATAAAACGGCGCCCCGTGGCAAAGCTGCTTCTGCAACAGGATGTTGGCCTGGATCTGGTTTAGCGGCATGTGGCCCGGCCCCTCGACCATCACCTGCACCCCGGCCTCCCAGGCCCGCTGGGTCAGCTCGCCCAGATGGATCAGTTCCTGAACCTGGCCCCGGTCGGTGGCATCGGCCAGGCATCCCGGCCGGATACCGTCGCCCAGGCTCAAGGTGACCTCGTGCTCCTTGAGGATGGCCAGCAGGTCGTCGAAATGTTCGTACATCGGATTTTCCTTGCCATTGTAGCTCATCCACTCGATGGTGAAGGAACCGCCCCGGCTGACCACGCCCATGAGCCGCTGATGGTTGCGGAGCCTCTCCAGGGTGCTTCTGGTGATCCCGGAATGGATGGTCATGAAGTCAACCCCGTCCCGGGCCTGCTGCTCGATCACCTTGAACATGTGATCCACCGTGACCTCGCCGATCTTTTTCTTCTGCTTTTCCACCACCTCGGCAATGGACTGATAAATTGGCACGGTGCCCAGGGGGATGGGGCAGCTTTTCAGAATCTCCCTCCGGATGGCGTCAAGTTCGCCGCCCATGGAAAGGTCCATCACCGTGTCGGCCCCGGCCTTGAGGCAGACGCAGAGCTTCTGCAGCTCCTGGCTCACCTCGGGATAGTCCCTGGAGGCGCCGATATTGGCGTTGACCTTGGTGGCCAATCCCTTACCCACCGCCATGATCCGGTCGAACTGGTGGTTTTTGTTCTTGGGGATGCAGATCGTTCCCTCAGCCACCCCCTGCATCAAGGCTTGGGCCGTAATGTTCTCGTTGGCGGCACAGTTCGCAAAAATTGGGGTGCATGTGCCGCTGATCGCGTCTTCTCGAATACTCATCACAGGTTCTCCGGTAACAGACAGCGCAGGCCGCCTGGTTTTGACAGTAGAAATACTGGAAGCGATCACAGGGCACCACATCTTGGGCGATCGGCCCGGCTCACGTACCCAAATGTACGCATCGCCGTCCCGCTTATAGCTGAGCTGGGCAGCTTGTCTGCCCTAGCGAAACTTATGCCCTCTGGGTGCGCTGCAATCTGCACCACCCTGTGACCGCTTGTTCCGTGGTTATTTGACCTTTTGGGGGGTTGCCCCGTGATCGGTTACGAAATACTGGATAGTTACAGTTTTAAGAGGCAAAAACATACCAGCGCCCTTTTTAGAATGCAATGTAAATGTATGGGGAGACAGGAGATGGGTGGTCATAACGCCCCGTGTTCATGGAGAATTTTGAGGCCGATGGCGATGAGGACCAGCCCGCCGGCAATCTCGGCCCGGGAGCCCAGGCGCGAAGCCGCGCCCAGCAGACAGCCCAGCCGCAGGCCGACTCCGGTGAGAGCCGAGGCGACCAGGCCGATGATCAGGGCCGGAAGCCAGACACTGATCTCCAGCACGGCAAAGCTTAAGCCCACAGCCAGGGAATCAACGCTGGTGGCGAGTGAAAGGGTAACCAGCATCCGCCCCCGGGTGGGGTCCGCCCCCTCCCCTTCCTCCTTTGCCTCCCGGATCGCTTCCCAAATCATCTTTAGGCCCACAAAAGCCAGCAGGCCAAACGCGAGCCAGTGGTCAAAGCTCTCGATCAGCGAACGGACCGTGAGCCCGCCCAGCCAGCCGAGGATATTCATCCCTGCCTGAAAAAAGCCGAAGTGAAAGGCCAGCCGGAAAACCTGCCGGCCATTGACCCGGCACAGGCTGACCCCGGCGGCCAGGGCCACGGCAAAAGCGTCTACGGCCAGGGCCAGGGCGATGAGCAGGATGGCGGGAAATTCCATGAGTTGGGGGCTGCGCAGGTGGATTTATGTGGATAAGCCGTTGGAACAAAATAACTCCGCTTTTCATCATAGCCAAAACGGCATAAGGAGCCGTAAAGGATTGAACCAAACTGGGCAAGTTATTCAGTGACGGTTCCTAAATGGTCCGAGGTTTCCCGGCCAGTTGACCATTTTTCCCAAGTCCCGGCAAGCTATAGTTGCCGAAACGCTAAAGAGTGAACACGGCGACGGCGTCATGATATTTGTCAGCAAACTCTTCGAAAATCAAGCGCAGGTTGTTTGCAAAATTCGGCACCTCAGGCAGCCCCTCTTTCATGCCCTCGTAGGCCGGCACATCAAAAAAGAAATCCTCGGAATCGTCCGCGCCGTATTGCCTGAGATGAACAAGACGATTGGCCAGATAGATAATTTTAACATCCATATTTTTTGCCTGAGGCCTGGTCAAGTCGTGGTGCAGGCCGACCGGAACAAAAACCGCCTCCGGCAGACCCCACTTTACCAGCAAAGCCATGCCCACCTCTGCGTGATCCGTATGCAGCAGCCTGCGCTCCAGGGTCAGCAGGCCCGTCTGGCCGTCGTTTTCATCCCGGTTGTAGCTCTCCAACTGCAATGGCTGATCAAGGATCACCTTGCCCACATCATGCAACAGGCCGGCGGTATAGATGGCTGCGGTATCACTGGCCCTGGCATGCCGGGCAATGATTTTTGCCAGAACGGCAACGGCAACGGAATGACGCCAAAGCTCGCCCCGCCCCAGGGCATAGGCGACCTGCGGCGCTCTGAACAGCCCGGCTGAAGCGCTGGTTATGGCAATGATCTTGACGGCATCCATCCCCAGGCGGGCAACAATATCCTTGACCGAGGTAATATTCTTCATGTGGCCAAAGTAGGCGGAGTTGGCCATGCGCAGCATGCTGGCGGTGAGGCCCGGATCCTGCTCTATCTTTTCCGACAACACGGGGATGGAACAATCAGGATCGTGGGCCATGGACAACACATCCAGTGCCACCTCGGGACACGGGGCTATCGCTTCAACATTCTTGACGTATTCCTCGGCTATATCGAGCATAGTTTTTCCCGATTGAAAAAGTCTGAATCAGTCCAGGTGAGGCACGTGGCAATACTGTCGACATTGCAATTATCCCATAAACAGCCGCAGTTGTAAATAATTGTGGAAATCGAAAAAAAAGCCCGATTACCAGGGCGCCGCTTTGTAACCTCCTGATTTTTGGTCACAAAAAGGTGGAATTTTTCTTCTTTCCAAGCCCAGCAATAATTGCCGCAACTTGACAGAGGCTTCCGGATGCTTATTTTTGTCGCAACTTGCCGTTTTCGGCAGAAAAAATCAGTTCGGGCCGCAGGCAAAAGCGCCTGCAATACCACAACGAATCAATTTCCGAGAGAGAAAAAATGAGCCCCAAAAAAATGCCCCCCCAGACAGAGACCAAGGAGTTTCAGGCCGAAGTAAAAAAGATGCTCGATATCGTGATCCATTCGCTTTACACGGAAAAGGAAATCTTCCTGCGCGAACTGATCTCCAACGCCGCGGACGCCCTGGAAAAATTCCGGCACCAGAGCGTGGTGGAACAGGAGGTTTTCGACAGCCATGTGCCTTTGGAGATAAGTATTGAGTTTGACGAGAAGGCAAACACCCTCACCATCACCGATACCGGCATCGGCATGGACCGGGGCGAGCTGGAGGCCAACCTGGGGACCATCGCCCATTCCGGCTCCAAGACCTTTTTCAGCAAGCTTTCCGAAACGGATCGCAAGGAGGTCAACCTGATCGGCCAGTTCGGCGTGGGTTTCTATGCCGCCTTCATGGTGGCCAAAAAGGTCACGGTCAAATCGCGCTCCTACCGCATGGACGACATGGGCCACGAATGGGTCTCCGACGGCGGCGGCACCTTCACCATCGCCATGTGCCCCGGCATCCGGCGCGGCACCAGCATCGTTTTGGAACTCAGCGACGAGGCCAAGCAGTATGCCGATGAGCAGACCATCCGGAGGATCATCAAGCAGTATTCCAGCTTTGTCCCCTTCCCCATCAAGCTCAAGGGCGAAGCGGTCAACACGGTCCAGGCCATCTGGACCCTGGGCAAGAGCGAGGTCACGGAAGAGGCCTACACCGAGTTTTACAAATTCATCGCCAATGCCTATGACGAGCCCCTGGCCCGGCTCCATTTTTCCGCGGATGCCCCCCTGGCCATCAAGACCCTGCTCTTCATCCCCAAGGAGAATTTCGAGGCCATGGGCTTCGGTCGCATGGACCCGGGGGTCAACCTCTACTGCCAGCGGGTGCTGATCGAGCAGCACAGCAAGACCATCCTCCCGGAGTGGCTGCGTTTTTTACGCGGGGTCATCGACAGCGAAGACCTGCCCCTCAATATCTCCCGCCAGGCCTTGCAGGACAGCGCCCTGGTCGCCAAGATCAACAAGGTGGTGACCAAGCGGCTGCTCAAGTTCCTGGAAGAATTGGCCAAAAGCGAACCGGAAAAGTACACCGAGTTCTGGAAGAACTTCGGCATGTTCATCAAGGAAGGAGTGATCTCGGACTATGCCTACCGCGAAGAGGCGGCCAAACTCCTGCGCTTCGAGTCCTCCAAAACCGAGGCAGGGGTCTTCACCTCCCTGGCCGAGTATGTGGAGCGCATGCCCGAGGGGCAGAAGGAAATCTTCTACATCAACGGCCCCAGCCGGGAGGCCATTGAAAACGGGCCCTACATCGAGGCCTTCAAGAAACGCAACATCGAGGTGATCTACACCCTGGAGCCCATCGATGATTTCGCCATGAGCCACCTCGGCGCGTTTGCCGAGAAGAAACTGGTCTCCGCCGACCGCGGCAACCTGGATCTTCCCGAGGCCCCGGCAGAGGCCGAGGCGGACAAGGAAAAAGCCCGGGCCGAGGCCATGGACACCAAGGAATCCGAGACCCTTACCGGCTGGATGAAAGAGGTGCTGGGCGAGCAGGTGAAAGAGGTCATCGCCTCAAAACGCCTCACCGACAGCCCGGCCATGGTGGTCAACCCCGACGGCTTTGTCACCAGCAGCATGGAACGGATCATGCGCGCTTCCGGCCAGGGGCTGCAGCAGTTCGGCGGCAAAAACCTGGAGATCAACACCAGCCATCCCCTGATCAAGGGGTTGGCCGGGCTGAAAGAGAAGGATGCCGAAGTAGCGCAAAGCGTGGTGGAACAGATCTTCGACAACGCCATGATCCAGGCCGGACTCATGGTGGAGCCCCGAAACATGGTGGCGCGAAGCTACAGAATTTTAGAAAGGCTGGTGGGGAAATAAGGCGCAAAAAACAAGGTGAAAGGGAGAAGGATCTTTTCCCTTTCACCCTTAGCTCATTCCCAACTGCCAAGATCAGCGTTTTCTTTTTCCCCGTCTGGCTGGTTGTCCTGCCCGTAGGAATAGATATCAACCACGCCATGTTCGCCGGGATTACGGTAGTGATAGGGGTTTCCCCACGGGTCGTTTGGCACGGCCTTTTTCAGATAAGCGCCTTCCCATTTTTCTATGCCCGAATTGGTCACCAGGGCCGTCAACCCTTCCTGCTGGGTAGGATAACGGCCCACATCAAGCCGGAAAGCCTCCAAGGCCACCATGAACTTTTCAATCTGGGTTCTTACCGCCTTCTGCCGCGCCTTGTCCTCTCTGCCAAAAAACTTGGGCCCGACCAGAGAGCCGAGCAGTAAGAGGATAATGATAACGATCAACATTTCCAGCAGAGAAAACCCACCTTGTTTTTTCAGATTTCTTTTTTCCATTGACCTTGGTTCTGCCGAATAAAATTTATTCTTAGTTGGAATCGCAAAAAAACGCCCAGAACCGCCGAGGCCCTCATGGCCTGCGACGGACCCGCAGCAGCTTCCCACCGATGATGGCAAGGATGCCGCAGCCACCGCTGAACAAAGCGCCCATCTTGGCCGCCCCCTGAATGAGCGGGTCGGGGAAGGCCTCTCCCGCAACAAATAAAGCCACGGTCAAGCCAAGCCCCGCAATGAGGCCGATCAACAGCAATTCTTTTTTGCCGACCTGGGAAGGCAGCGGATAGCCGAGCTTTCTGGCCAGCAACCCCATGCTGAAAACACCGCCGGTCTTGCCGACCGCCAGAGAAGCAAAGACCAGCAATGTTGCGGTGCCCATGACCGCGAACTCTACACCCGCATTGGCCAGACCGAACATGAAAAGCCCGAAATCCACCACCACCTTCCACTCGTGCTCGAAGCTGGAAAGAGGGGTCAGATCGCGGGGGTCATCTTCGAAGAGATGCTTGTGTTCAACCGGGGGATGGGGGAGGAAGGGAACGATGAAAACCAGGGCCAGGGCGGGATGGATATGGGCCTTGAACAGCCCGGCCCAGCTGAGCGTGCCGCCGATCAGGAGATAGGGCCAGTAGCTGCTGGCCGCCTTATAGCGCCGCAAGAGAAAGGCGAAGGCCATGCCGGCAAGGGTAAGTCCCAGCCATTGCGGCGCAACGGGATGCAGTGGATCAGGGTAGAAAACCGCGATGATCGCCAAACCGATGGCGTCGTCGGCTATGGCCAGCAGCAGGAGAAAAGAGATGGCTGGATGCCGTCTGCCGAAAACCAGGCTGGCTACCAGCCAGGCCAGAGCAATATCGGTGGCGGTGGGAATGCCCCAGCCCCCCCGTAACGAGGGAGAGCCGATCAACGAGTTGAGCCCCAGGTAGACGAGCACCGGCCCGACTACCCCGCCAAAGGTTGCCAGCAGGGGGTTCACCGCCTTGCGTAGGGGATGGAGATCCCCGCCCGGCAGGCAGCTCTGGGTGATCTCCGAAGCGGCCATGCCGAAAAACAGCACCATGAACAATTCATTGGTTATAAAATGGAAGTTGAGCGGACCGAGCAGGGGCGCGTGGATAAACTGACGGTAACTTTCCGGAGCCAGGTTCGCCCAAGCCAGGGCGACCACCACCCCGGAAAGCAGCGGGACCGAAAATTCCCGGAGCAGATTAATCCGTTTTTTCACGATTCATCCATTATTGATTGGCCGAAAAAATGCGTCCAGCCTTGCACCGCCACCTGAAAAATCAAAGCCCAACCATACCAAAAACCCCTCCCCGGTCAAGAATAATCGGCCTCACTTGGCCCCGGCCTCGTTGATCCTGGCGATCAGTTCGCCGATATCCACCGGTTTCATCAGGTAATCGAAAAGACCGCGCTGCATGCCGATGATGCCGCTCTCCGTTGAACCGTGCCCGGTAAGAATAATCACCTGAATCCCAGGATCGTGCTGTTTGATCAGATCCAGGGTGGCAAGGCCATCAACCCCCGGCATCATCAGATCGAGAAGGACCACGTCCGGGCACCAGCCGGCAGCAAGCGCCGCCATGGCCTCCTCGGCGCCGCCCACGGCTTTGGCGGCAAAACCCCGCAACTCCAGACGCTCCGCCAGGGTTGTCCCGAAATCAAGCTCATCGTCAACAATCATAATCCTATGCGCGGTCATTAATCTCCCCCTCGCTGCCTTCACTGTAAACGGGAAAGGTGATGATAAAGGTGGTGCCGACGCCAACCTCGCTGCTCACCTCAATCTTGCCACCCATTTTCTGCACGAGACCATAGGTGATGGACAACCCGAGGCCGGTTCCCTTTTTCTCCTCATTGCCCTTGGTGGTAAAAAAAGGCTCGAAGATATTCTTCAGAATTTCCGGAGCAATCCCCGGCCCGGTGTCGGAGACTGCCACCATGACCGTTTTATGGTTTTCCCGGCGCGAGGTGATATGGATCTCACCATCGCTGCGAATCGCATCGATGGCATTGTTGATCACGTTAAGAAACACTTGCTGCAACTGGCCATGGTCTGCCCGGATGACCGGCAGGTCCGCCTGGAGTTGCAGGATAACATGGATGTTGCGGTAGGCTGCGTCTTTTTCCAGAAAACTCAAGACCTCCTTGAGAATATCATTGAGCTGCACCAGGGTCAGGGAGGTTTCCATCCGCCGGGCAAAACCCAGGAGCCGATGGGTAATGGTTCTCGCCCTGACCACCGCATTTTGCAGGGAAGCCAGTTGGTCGAGAAACTTCTCCCGGTGGCGGAACTCCCGGTCCAGGCCGATTAGATCCTGCATCAGTCCGGCCTTTTCCCCGATGATCGCCAGCGGGTTGTTGATCTCATGGGCAACGCCCGCGGCCAGCCGGCCGATGGAGGCAAGCTTGTTGGAGTGTTCGGTTTCGCTGAGGATTGTGTCCCTGGTTTCATCGGCCTCCCGGAACTGCCCCGCCAGAAAACGGGAAAGCCAGACAACCACCCCGCCCGAGACAAGAAAACAGAGGGTCAGAGTAAGCAGCAGCCGCTCCTTGAAGATCAGCCAGATCTTCCGCGCCTCGGCTCCTTGCTGGTCAAGGACCAGCAGCCATGGCGTATTCGGAATCCGGCTCACCGCCCGGTAAAAATTGCTGCCGCCACGCATTTCCTCAGAAATGAGGATGTCATTCTGTTTGGGCTTGCGAGTGAGCTGGAAATTTTTCATGGCCTCGCCATGGTAGCGGGAACCGCTTTGCAGGATGCCGCTGTCGTTGAGGAGAAAGATGTCCTCCAGAGCCTCGGTGTCGGCCAGGGCCAGAAACCGGTCCAGGGTTTCGGTATCAATACTCGCCCGGAGAACCCAGTACTGTTCCGAATAAGGGTCTTTCTTGCTGGCGGCCACCACGAAATGGGGAACATTGCGGAAACCGGTGAACACCTCACTGACATACATCCTCCGGGCCAGGGCCTTATGGAACCAGAGGCTGTCGCTGTAATCTTTGCCCGCCAGGCGGTAGGGACCGACATAGGCGCTCTGGATACCATCCGGACCGACCACGCTCAGATCGACCAGTCCCTGATGCTCCTTTTTGAGCTGCCTGAATATGTGCTCCAGCCTGTTGCTGTCGGAGAGATCTTCGAAGGTATGGGTGTCAATGACCACGGTGATCGCCGCCTCAAGTTTTTCCAGATAGGCGGTGATGGTCGCCCTGGCGCTTTCCGCGTTCCAGCGGGCGTTGGCCTGGGAATCATCCCTCAGCAGCTGCTGGTACTGGATAAAGTTAAGACCCGAGGTGATCGCCAGGGGAATCAGGGTAATGGCCAGCATCACGATGAGCAGGCTGTTACGCATGCACCGGTACCGCGCCTTGGGACAAAGATCCCTGTCGGACAGACCGCAGAACAGCGGGTAATTGGCGGCACGAAAAAGGGGTTTGTTCATGACGGTACACTCCTCTCGGTTTCCAACCGGACAGTGGGGTAAGCGATCACAGGGCGCCACATCTTGCGGCGATCGGTCCAGCTCACGGACCAAATGTACGCATCGCCGTCCCGCTTACCGCAACCTGCGCCACCCTGTGACCGCTTGTTCATTGGCTTTCCCTGTTTAGTGGCTCACCCCGTAATGGTTACACAGTGGGCCGGACAATCTCCCCCGGTCGCAATTGTTTAACAATGGCCAGGGCGATAGCCTCTACCGCCGGGCCGATCACCCTGTCGATCACCTCGATTTTTTTCCAGACCAGATACTGAAAATGCGCCTCCTCAATCCCGCCGCAGATCACCAGGGAAGCTTCTTCCCGGATAACCAGACTGCACAGCGCATCGCTCCCCGGCCCCGGCAGGAGGACCGTGCGCGGCTCCCCGGAAATTTTCCCCCGGACTATTTTGGCGATGAGAACCTCCGTGGTCAGATCGAAACGCGGAGCAATATCATTGTTCTGCAGGGTTGCCACTATCTTCATCATATTGTTTTACCCAAGCTCATATTCTCTCATCTTCCGCCACAGGGTGGTGCGCCCCCAGCCAAGGGCCTTTGCCGCTGCGGCGCGGCTGCCGCCGGTCTGCATGAGCGCGGTGAGAATCTTCTGCTTTTCAATGGCGCTCCAGCTCGAAGCATTCTCCGGAATCGCTTCCGCCACCGTGGTATTGCGCCCTGCTTCCCGCAACTCCGGCCCCCCCTGCGCACGGGGCTTTTTGCCTGCCTCGGCAAGCAGATAGGGGGGGAGATGCTCAACCTCAATAACCTCGCCCCGGCAAATATTCACCCCGTATTCAATGATATTGCGCAGCTCACGAATATTGCCGGGATAACCATAACTGCCCAGCAAGCGCAAGGCCTGGGCGGAAAGCTTTTTCGCTTTTTTGCCGAAGCTGGCGGCAAACATCTGGAGAAAATGATCGATGAGCAGCCGTACATCACCATCCCGCTCACGCAAGGGAGGCAGATGCACCCGCAGGACATTGAGGCGAAAAAACAGGTCTTCCCGGAATTTACCTTGCTGAACCAGCTGTCGCAGATCGCGGTGGGTGCCGGTGATCAGGCGGACATCGACCTTGACCTTCTTCTGGCTGCCCAAGGGAAAGAATTCCCGGTCGTCAAGAACAGTGAGCAGCTTTACCTGAAGCGGCAAGGGCAGGTCGCCGATCTCGGTGAGAAAAATGGTGCCGCCCTGAGCCAGCTGAAACATCCCGTGCTTATCGGCATGCGCACCGGTGAAGGCGCCCCGCATATGGCCGAAGAGCTCGGATTCGAGCAGGCTTTCCGGCAGCGCCCCGCAGTTCACCTTGATAAAAGGATACTTGCCGCGCCTGGAGGCCTGGTGGACCGCCTCGGCCAACAGATCCTTGCCGGTGCCGGTTTCGCCGGTGATCAACACCGAAGAATCGGTGTGGGCGAGAATCGGCAGAAGCTCAAAGATCTCCTGCATCTTCGGGCTATGCCCGAGAAGACCCTTGGCCGGCCCCATCTCCTTCTGGCGATCGATCTCCTGAAAAGCGGTGATGTCTTCAAGAACCAGAACCAGCGCCTGATATCCATTATTGGGGTCCACAACCGGGGTGGAGGTAAAACGCATGGGGATCTTTTTTCGGTTCAGGCCGATGATATCGCCCTCGACACTGCAAGCAACCCCGCTCTCCACGGCTTGGCGAAGCACCGGCACGTTTCTGCCGAAACTGCTGTGCAGCACATAATCGCAGTAGAGGCCAAGAACCTCCTCGCCGGAGTAGCCGGTAAGCGCTTCAAGGAAACGGTTCATCATGATGAGCCGGAGATCCCGATCAACAAGGGCGATACCGTGCGGCACTCCATTGAGAACCCCAAGAAGATCTAACCGGAAGCTGTTGATTTTTTCGTTTTCGGACATTGACCTCGGACCGTTGCCAATAATTCAGGAAATACAGACTGCGAGCTCATAACGTTTCATATTGTCCCTACATGTTCCAAATACAACACTTTTACCAGAAACGTCAATCTTTTTTCTCGCCGCCGGCAAACAGCCAAGATTCCCGGCGAAACCGGGAAAGGGATGCGGCCGCCATCTCTTCCGCCCCCCCTCGACGTCAGGACAAAGACCTCTGCCGATCCCGATCTGTTTCATCTCAGCACACCCCAATGTTCCTTTTTGTTTCACAATGTTCTACCACACCCTCAATGAGACATGCTTACTTAATCAACATCCCGTATTTATTATAAATTTATGTGTGGCACGATCCTTGTATTGTTACAGGACAACACCGTCCGGCCATGCTTGGGTACGGAAAACATCTCAATAGTTGCGGAGGTTGCCATGAAAAAACTCAATTCTTTTCACAAATGGATGACGGCCATCACTTTTGCCGAGGCCGGCGAATGGGAAACTGCTAAAAATATGGCGCCGGTCAGCATCCGGAGCAGAACAATCAATCAATTCCAGAAAATTTTCATGGCGGCGGCTTTTGCTGAAGAAGGTCTCCATGCCGAGGCCGTCAGCCTGAGCGAAGGCCCCAACCTCCAGGCGCTCCCTGCCACCGATGATTTCCTCCAATCGCTGGGCTTGAGCGGAATCCGCATGACCTACGGCGTTTTCGCCACAGAGTCCACCCGATAGGGAAAGACCTGGGCGCGAGCATGCAGGCAACCGCGCTGATTGTTTCCAGCGACGAAAGCTTTGCGGAAACGATGAAAGCACGGTTGCAAGGCTGGGATTTGGCAGTTGCTCTGTCCGGCGGCTCGGCAACCCCGATGTCCATCGGGCCGGAGGCGGCGATTGTCCTGCTCGATCTCCGGCAGGCCAACAGCGAGGCTCTCGAGCTTCTTCTGTTCATCAAGAAGAAAATGCCCGCAGCCGAGGTCATTCTCATCAACAGGCCGGACAATATTCCGATGTCCATCGCCGGAATGCAGGCCGGAGCGGCAGATGAACTCATCGCCCCGTTTGACACCAGCACCCTGAAAAACAGCATTTCTGCCGCCCTTCGCCGGCTAAAAAAGCGGCAGGGGAAAAAATCGCTGCTTCGGCGATTCGGAGATGCCATGGCCGCCGCGACCTTTGCTCAGGCAGGAGAATTTGACACCGCCATCGCCATGCTGGACAACGAAAAGGATGAACAGCCGCCCCCCGGCCGGGAAAAACCATAGGCCAGCTACCCGGCGCACTTTTTAACCGAGCATGAGGACATTTATGGATGACATCAAAATTCTACTGGTAGACGACGAGGAAGATTTCATCAGAACCCTCTCCGAGCGCCTTGATCTGCGGGATCTCGGCAGCAAGACCGCGCTCAACGGCGAACAGGCTCTGGGCTATGTAGGGGAAAAAGAGCCGGATGTCATGGTTCTCGACCTGAAGATGCCCGGCATCGACGGCATGGAGGTACTGCGGCGGGTTCGCAAAATCTACCCCAACATCCAGGTCATTATCCAGACCGGGCATGGCAACGACCTTGACGAGGCGGAAGCGAGACGGCTCGGGGTGTTTGATTATCTGAAAAAACCCGTTGATATCGAGATCCTGGTGGAACGGATCAAAGCGGCCCATCAGGCCAAAAAGACACGGCTGGACAGCTCCGCCACCGCCGCGGCCTTTGCCGAAGCAGGCGAATATGAGACCGCCCGGGATCTGCTGAAACGATAGGACCAGATAAATGCCCAAACAGGTCGCAACCATAAACCGCCATTTCATCGTCAGCGGCGAAAGCATTGAAATCCGCCCCCTTGCCGGGACAGGCCTGCTTGAGGGGTATCCGCCGGAAGGCCGATTCCCGACCCTGCTGGAACTGGAGCAGGAATATGTGCAAAAGGTGCTGTCCCATGTCGCGGGCAACAAATCACGGGCCGCCCAGGTTCTCGGCATAGACCGGGTTTCCCTGTGGCGGAAGCTGAAAAAACTGGAAAATCTCGCCCCCTCTGCTGCCGCACCTCTGCAAGGATATGCCGAGCAGCCATGAAAACTATTCAGCTAAAACCTGAAAACAGACATACCTCCAAGCTCTGTAACTGCTCAGCAGTGCCACAGATGCGCGAAGCAGGCCTGCGAGCCATAGCCTGCCTATGCGAACAGGCCTGTGACAAAGCAGATGCGGTGCTGCTGGGCAGTTACCAGCCATGAAGATGTACACCGCCACTATCCCCGGCAGCGCCCTGAAAGTTCGCTCGCGTGAATCTTATTACGCAAGGCAGAAACAACTTTTTGTTTTGCTGGTCATTCTGATGGCCATCATTCCCCTTCTGTTCATCAGCTGGACCTCTTCACATTTCTATCAGAAATCATGGTTGGACAAAACCACCGTTGAGCTGACCAGCCTGGCAAACAGCCGCAGGGAGCTCATTGATCTCTTCCTCGACAGCCAGGAAAATACCCTGGCCGGATACGCGGAGCTCTATGACTTTGCCTGGCTGAGTACCCCAGGCAATCTGGAAAAACTTTTCAAGGCCATGAACCACCAGGGCGTCATCGTCGATCTGGGCCTCATCGCCCGGGATGGCAGCCACCGCAACTACACCGGCCCCTTTGCCGAGAACCTGAAGGACAAAAATTACGCCGAGACCCGCTGGTTTGCTGAGGTCATCCAGAATGGCAGATTCATCAGCGATGTGTTCACCGGCTACCGGGGGGTGCCCCATTTTATTGTCGCGGTTACCGACCCAACCCGCTCCTGGGTTCTCCGGGCCACGATCAACTCCGAATTGTTCAACGCCCTGCTGGCCAGCGCCGAGGTCGGCCCGGGGGGGGATGCCTTTATCCTCAACCGGCAGGGTGAATTGCAGACGCCAAGCCGGCTTGGCCTCACCGCTCTTCCCGCCGGCGAAAAGAGTCTGCTCGCCACGGGGGGGGGGCTGACCATACATCGATCCCCGGAAGCCCTGTACGCCACCACCGGGATGAAAAACAACGCCTGGACCCTGGTGCTGAAAACCGACATCGCCACCTCGCTTGCTGATTTTTACCGGGCCCGGCAGCGTGACCACCTGATCATTGCCGGAGCCGCCCTGCTCATCCTTGCCGTTTCCACCACCCTGGTCCGCTCCATGATGAGCAAGGTGGAAGACGCGGATCAACAAAGAATGCTGCTCTATGACCGCATTCGCTATTCGGAAAAAATGGCCCTGATCGGCAGGATGGCAGCCAATGTGGCCCATGAAATCAACAACCCCCTGCAGATCATCGGCGACCAGGCGGGCTGGCTGGATGAACTGCTGGGCGAGGAAGAGTTGGACCGGCTGAAAAACACCGGCGAATACCGGGCCGCTTTTGCCAAGATCCGAACCCAGGTCAAGCGGGCCAGCACCATCACCCATCGGCTCCTGGGGTTTTCCCGCAGCACCGAGGGGTTGAAATCGGCAATCGAAATCAACACCCTGGTAGAGGAAACCGTCTCTTTTCTGGAAAAGGAGGCGACCAATCACCGGATCACCATCCGGCGCAATCTGGAGCAAAGCCTGCCGAAGATCACCACCGACAGCAGCCAGTTGCAGCAGGTCTTTCTCAACATTCTGAACAACGCCTTCGACGCCATCGGCAACGACGGCTCGGTCACCATCAGCACCAGTCTCGACAACGGACAGCTGGCCGTGGAGTTTGCCGACAGCGGGCCGGGATTGCCGGAAGAGGTCTTGAAAAAAATCTTTGAGCCGTTTTTCACCACCAAAAAAGCAGGGAGCGGCACCGGAATCGGTCTGGCCATTTCCTTCAACATTATGGAACGGCTGGGCGGCAGCATCGAAGTTCGCAACGGCAGGCAGGGCGGCTGCGTTTTCCGGGTCAATCTTCCGGTCACGGGCCGGTAAACAAGCAGCCGGAGAACAGCAATGGGCGAATTTACTATCCTGGTTGTTGATGATGAAGAGGAATTTGTCTCCACCCTGGTGCACCGCCTGCGCAAACGGGGCTGGGCCAGCGAAGGTGTCCTGACCGGCGGCGCGGCCATAGCCCGGGTCGCGGCCCACGACTTTGCCGTGGTCTTGCTGGATATGCGCCTCCCGGACATGGACGGCGGCCAGGTTCTGCTGGAGATTAAAAAAATCCGCCCCGCAAGCCGGGTACTCATCCTTACCGGCCACGCCTCGGCCAGCGAAGGAGAAGAGGGGCTCAGAAACGGCGCCTTCGACTACCTGCTCAAGCCGGTGGAATTTGAAACCCTGCTGGAAAAACTCCAGGCAGCCAAGGATTGCGGCCCATAAGGGCAAATATTCGTGAACACTGTAACCGAGGGGAACCGAGGTTTTTTTATCATTCAACAAGGGAGGAGTACAATTATGAAGTTTTTCAGTCAATTGCACCATTTCATGCTGGCGGGCGCCCGCGCCCACGCGAAATGGGAAATGGACATTTCAAACACCATCCTGCGGGATCGCAGGCGGCTGGCCATTCTCGGCCTGCTGCTCATCCCCATCCTCATCGGCGGCATTGCCTTTGCCGATGAGGTAATCGGCCAGCTGCCCGGTATGCTCGGCGGTAAAAACGCCTATGCCCCGGCCTTCTACACCCCCACCATCTTCTTCGCCTCCATCGGGGTCGGCATCGTCGCCGGCCTGATCACCGGCTGCATCGGCGCGGGCGGCGGCTTCATCATCGCCCCCGCCCTGATGAGCGTCGGAGTCAAGGGTATTCTGGCGGTGGGCACCGACCTGTTCCACATCTTTGCCAAGGCCATCATGGGCAGCGTTCTGCACCGCAAACTGGGCAACGTCTCCGTGTCCCTGGCCATGGTTTTCCTGATCGGGTCCATCGGCGGCGCCACCTTGGGCGGCTGGGTAAACCGAACCCTGTATGAAATGAACCCGGTGCTGAGCGACGCCTTCATCACCACCATCTATGTCCTGATGCTGGGCTTTCTCTGCTCCTACGCCTTAATGGATTTTTTCCGCCAGACCCGCAAGGCGGCAGCAGCCAAGGCCAGTCCCAGCACCACCGCAAAGGCCTCCGGCCTTACCAATCTGGCCCAGAAACTCCAAGGGGTCAGCCTCCCCCCCATGATCCAGTTTGACCAGGGCGTTACCCCGGGCGGCCGCAGGATCTCCTGGCTCTTCCTGGTGCTCAGCGGCTTCGTGGTCGGCATGGCCGCGGCCATCATGGGAGTGGGCGGCGGCTTTCTGACCTTCCCGATCTTCGTCTATGTCCTGGGGGTTTCCTCGGCCACCACCGTGGGCACCGACATCTTTCAGATCATCTTCACCGCGGGCTATGCGGGGTTGAGCCAGTATGCGGTCTACGGCTTTATTTTCTACACCCTGGCCATGGGCATGCTCCTGGGTTCCCTGGTCGGTATCCAGATCGGCTCCCTGATCACCAAGGTCGTCAGCGGCGTCACCATCTGCGGGCTTTACGCCATCGCCACCTCAGCCGGCTTTGTCAACCGGGCCTTTGCCCTGCCCTCAAAACTGGCGAGCATGGAGGTGATCTCCATGTCCAAGGAAACCGGCAAACTTCTGGAAACCGTGGGCACCTATGTCTTCTTTTTGGTGCTTGGCTCTTTCGCCATCTGGGTTTTCTACATCTTTTTCACCAATATCAAAACCCTCAAAGGTGAGGGTGACGCGCATATCAGCAAGGAGGCACACTCATGATTGCCAATAAAAAAGAATTCAGCGGCGGTCTGGTGATGATGGTCGGTTTCTGGATAGTTTTCGCCCTGCTGCTCTCGCCGCTTTACCCCGGCCAGGGCAAAAAGGTAAATATGCTGGATTACATGGACAACATGTACAACTCCATTTCCAAGAAATCGTCATACTATGTTCCCGCTATCAGGGAAAAAGCCGAGACCTACAGGGGAAATATCATTACCCTGAACATTAAAACCGACGAGACTCTCTCCGCCGTACGACTGACCAGCCTGTTGCAACAGGCCGGGGCAAAGGTGCAGGCCGGAGACAAGGAGATCAAGATCAGCGGCGATCTCGGCGGTATCCTCACCGCGGTTCTCGCGGACGCGGACGCCATGTTCGCCAACGACGGCGCGGCGGTCAGCGCCAAGTATGGCGCTGGCGAAAAACAGGTGATGTTTGATTGGTACAACGCCCTGAAATCCATGGAAAAAAGCTTGACCAAACAGAAAAAATTCAAGGAGTCAAAAATGTTTTATCAGGTGCGGACCAAAACCGTTGAGCCGGCCTACAACTATTACGGAATCGAGGCGCAAAGCATCAAGGAGAAGGCCGTTCTGGTGATCGCCTCCCTGGTGGGCTATGTGATCTACACCATGTGGTTCGGGTTTTCCATCCTCTTCATGTTTGAAGGCTGGGGCCTCAAGCTTGAGCATTAAAAGCCCGGACTGATCCCTTACCCCCCTCCGGTCCCGGAGGGGGGCTTTTACCTTAGGCAATTGCCGCGATTTTTTTATTCCCTTGCCGGGCCTGCTTCCATTATGCTGAAAGGCAACAATTTCTCTTTGCAGTCTATAACGCAGGCTACCATGCCATGACCTTTTTTCTTGAACGGCTGACCTCGTTTTTCCATGGCAAACCCAGGCTGACCCCTGGCGAATTGCAGGCCGCCTTCCGCAGTCATTACAAAGAGTTCCGCGCCCTGCTCACCGCCAACAACAACGCCCTGGAGCTGATGGCCGAAATGGAACAGGCCCTCACCTCAGGCCACCCCTTTGGCATGACCTTTGTCCGGGGCAATTGCACCGCGATTTCCGTCAACATCTATAAAATGATTCAACACCTGACCAGACTGGCCGATGGCCGGTATGGAGAATTGGACCAGCCATTCCGGGCCATTACCAGACAGCTCGAACAGGTCATCGCCAGCCGTTCCCCCGCCACGGAGGGAGCGTTCATCCTCCCCATGGCGGAGGTGAACGCGAGCACCGTGGACCAGGTGGGGGAAAAGATGGCCAATCTGGGCGAGGTTCGCAACCGGGTCGGCCTGAGAACCCCGGATGGTTTCGTCATTACGGCAACAGCGGCCCGGCAGTTTATCGAGGCCAACAATCTGCAGATTGAAATCAATCGCCGCCTCAAAGGGCTGGATCTTGACGATCTGGAAGAGCTCTACACGGTCAGCGCGGGGATTCAAGGCCTGATCAGCATTGCTCTCCTGCCCAAGGAACTGGAAGAGGCGATCCTTACCCACCACCAGCAACTCGCCGCCGACCCCAGGGATGAACTGCTGGTCGCCCTGCGCTCCAGTGCCCTGGGTGAGGACAGCAGCAATGTCTCCTTTGCCGGCCAGTACCGAACCCAGCTCAATGTCAGCCGCGAATTTGTCGCCCAGACCTACAAAGAGATCGTCGCTGGCAAGTACAAAAGCCAGGCCATTGTCTACCGGCAGCAACGGGGTTACCGGAACCAGGACGTGCAGATGTGCGTCGGCTGCCTGCGCATGGTGGATGCGGCCATAAGCGGGGTCCTCTATTCCCGGGCGCCGGATGACCCGCGCAGCCCGTTTGTCATTATCCAGGCGGCGCCGGGCCTGGCCGCCACAGTGGTGGACGGCAGCGGCGCCACCGAGCAGTTGCGGGTCAGTCGGACCATGCCCCACCCCATCCTGCACCGGCAGACAGCCCAGGATATCCCGGTCTCCCGCTTGACCCTCACCGAGGCCCAGGGTGCCGAGCTGGCCGCAGCGGGGATACGGCTGGAAGAGCATTTCGGCACCCCCCAGGATATCGAATGGTCCATCGACCGCTCCGGCCTGCTCTACATCCTGCAATCCCGCCCCCTGGGCCATTCCGTTCTCGAAGAGATCCAGGAAACCAGCGAGGACATCCCGACGGCGAATGACCTGCCCAAACCGCTTCTAACCGGAGGGATGTGCGCCAGCAAGGGGGTGGGCTGCGGTCCGGTGTACACGGTGCGCTCCAGCCTCGACCTCTTGCGCTTTCCCAAGGGCGCGGTGCTGGTCATCGAGACGCCGTATCCGGACTGGGCCAGCCTCCTCAACCGGGCGGTGGCCGTGGTCAGCGAAACCGGCCAGCCCGCGGCCCACCTTGCCACCGTGGCCCGCGAATTCGGGATCCCGGCGATTTTCGGCCTGAGCCGGGCTCTGGCGACCCTGGAAAATGGTCGCCTGGTCACGGTGGATGCCACTGCGGCCAAGGTCTATGACGGCCGAGTGGAGTCCCTTCTGGCCCTGGCCGCACCCAAGCCCAATCTCATGGCCGGCAGTCCGGTATACAAGATCCTCACCGAGGCTCTGGCCCACATCACCCCGCTCAATCTGACCGATCCGGCCTCCCCGTTTTTCCGGCCCGACACCTGCCAGACCCTGCATGATCTCACCCGCTTCTGCCACGAAAAGGCGGTGGTCGAGATGTTCACCTTCGGCGAGCGCTACGGCTTTACCGACAAGGCGGCCAAGCAGCTGGTGGTGGAAAATTCGCCGGCCCAATGGTGGGTGATCGATCTCGACGACGGCTTTACCCCGGATTTCGACCCGGAAAGCCGCTATGTCGATCTCGCCCACATAACCTCCGTGCCCATGCAGGCCATCTGGCAAGGGATGACCGCCTTTCCCTGGGGTGGGCCGCCGCCGGTCAGCCTGGGGGGGTTCGGCTCCATCATCTTCCAGTCCACGCGAAATCCCAATCTCGACCCGGCGGTACGCTCGGCCATGGCCGCCAAAAACTACTTTCTTATCTCCAGAAACTTCTGCAACCTGAGCGTCAGGCTCGGCTATCATTTCGCCCTGGTGGAAGCGAATCTGGGGGAATTTCTTACGGAAAACTATGTTAACTTCCAGTTCAAGGGCGGAGCCGCGGACCAGGACCGCCGGTTGCTGCGCATCCGACTGATCAGCGAGATCTTGAGCGAATTCGGCTTCCGGGTGGAACAGAAGATGGACGCCATGACCGCCCGGATCGAAAAAAAGCCACCCTCCTATCTGCTGGAACGGTTAAGGATTCTCGGCTACCTGCTGATCCACACCCGCCAGATCGACATGGTCATGGCGGACCAGGGCATGGCCGCAAACTATAGCCAAAAAATCATGGCCGATCTGCTTACCCTGCTCGACAAGCAAACGGAGGGATGACATGGACCAACCACTCAAGATCCTGCTTATTGACGATGAAATCGATTTCGTGGAAACCACCGGCAAGCGCTTGATCCGGCGGGGCCACTCGGCAAAAACCGCTCTGACCTGCGCGGCGGGGCTTACGATTATCGCCTCGGGCTGGCCCGAGGTGGTGGTTCTGGATGTGATGCTCCCGGACCGGGACGGCATGGACTGCCTGCGGGAGATCAAGGAAAAATGGCCCGCCCTGCCGGTCATCCTGCTGACCGGCCACGCCAGCATGGAGACCGGTCTGCACGGCCTGGAATCAGGGGCCAGCGACTACTGCCTCAAGCCCATCGACCTGGAAACCCTGGTGGACAAAATCGCCATCGCCCATCGGGAGAGCCGGGGGGCTGAAACCTGAAACAAAAAAGCCACCCCGCCGCATGGCAGGATGGCTTTTTTATCGAAACATTAACTGTTCAGCAGTGGTGCAGATGCGCGGAAGAGGCCTGCGAAGTGTGCTAGAGCACACGAGAAGGCCGATGACAAAGCAGATGCGGTGCTGCTGGACAGTTAATGCCCGCCAACCGCAAGCAGGCCGCTGGCCGCCAGAGTCAGAATCAGCACCTCGGCAATGGCCATGATCGCCATGGCCTTGTCCTTCCTGCAGAACAGCCCCGGGATAATAACCATGTAGCAGATAATGGTCACCCCGGAAAGAATGGTCACCGGCACGAAGTTCAGAAAATCGCCATAGCCGATGAGCTTCAACCAGGACCAGCCGGTGGGCAGGTGTTCCCCGTGGATAAAATTGGTGTTGATCGCCACCAGATAATCATGCACCGGCATACTCCAGTAAATGGAGATTTCGCTCAACGGCACAATGGACGGCATGATGCCCAGAACATACAGGGCAAAGGTGATGACCATGAGGGCCAGGCCGGAGTACATGCCTTTTTCAAGAATGGCGGCGTACTGCACCTGTTCCTCGGTTGCTTTGGTATTATGGTGTGTCATGATACAATCCTCCGTAAAATAAACTGTAGATCGTTCCCTTAAGACCGTTATCGTGCGTCCGCCTAGAACAGGTTATAGCCCATGGTGCTCAAGCCCTTTTGCACCGCCTTCAGACCGGCAAAAAGGAGAATGATGATAACCATCCAGCGGATAAAGGTCGGCTTGGCCACCTTGAGCAAGCGGACCCCGACGAAGGACCCCAGCATGATGCCGATGAGCGACGGCACTACCATCATGGGGATCACGCAGCCCTTGTTCAGGTAAATCCAGGCGGCGGAGGTGTCGGTGATGGAGAGCAGGAACTTGGAGGTGGCCACGCTGATCTTGAGCGGTGCGCCCATCATCAGATTCAAGACCGGCACGTTGGCCCAACCGGCGCCGAGACCGAACATCCCGGCCATGAAGCCGATGATGATGAAGGTCAGCAGACCTGGGATGGTGCGGTGAATCTTCCAGTTGATCTCTTCCTTGGTGGTCGGCTCATAAAAAACGCCGGTGATCCGCAGGGCGGTGGAAAGCGCATCCGCCTGGGGGACATGCGGAACCGTTGATTTCTTGGCAGAGAGCATGATCGCCACGATGCCGAGAATGGTGCCGCCCAGGGCAAGCTGGACAATGTGGGTGGGCAGGGCCAGACCGACCATGGCGCCGACAATGGCCATGGTGGAGGCGATGAGCGCCACCGGCATGGCCAGACGCAGGCTGGCAAGGTTGGCCTTCAGCAGGCCGGGGCCTGCGGCCAGGGCGCCGCACAGGGCGACGAGCAGACCGGCGCCGCGAACAAAATCAAGATGAAACGGGAAAAAACCCCCGATGATGGGCACGAACAGCACCCCGCCGCCAACCCCGCCAAGCACCGCGATGATGCCCATGACAAAGGTGACGAAGAGCAGAATAACCGGCCACTTCCACCAGCCCGGATCACCGGCGGCCGGAATCTGATCCATGGCAACCACTTCGCTTGCCAGAGCCCAGGCCGGGCTCAACATAATGGTACACATAAGGGAGACGAACATCATCCCCACCTTCTCCTTGATGTTTCCTTGCATCCTTGTTTCCTCCCTGTTTTTCCTAATGCAAAAATAAAAGAATATTATGATGAATGAAGCAGCGCTGTGAACGTATGCGTACAACCGGAGGGACAGCCTCGCTGAAGGGAGGAGGAAGAGCTCTTTCCTGTTCCCTGACGATGGCAATTTATAAATAACTATCCAGCCCAAGGCCGGAAACGAACAAAAACAACCCAAATCGTAACTATCCAGCAGTGCCGGAGCTGCTAGGCAGAAGCCGGCGAAGTGTGCTGGCGCCCATGAGCAGGCTGATAACGACGCAGATGCGGTGCTGCTGGATAGTTACATTTATAAAAATTTTCGGTATGCTTACTGCTCGCAAAATGTACTGTCAAGGAAAAACTGTTCCTCTCTGAAACATGACTGTTGCATTACGCATCATCAGCAAAAAACGCTGCGTAATCATACCCATACGCTGCATTGTGCAACATTTATCCAGGCATAAACCATGGAATTTCCCCTGCCGAAGGTTTTGCAGATACTCAGCAAGGAGGTCGCCGGCTATGCCGTGCCCATTGTCGATCTCATTGCCGTGCAGACCAAGGATCCATACAAGATTCTGGTGGCCACCATCCTCTCGGCCCGGACCAGGGATGAGACCACGGCCGGGGCCGCGGCCAGGCTGTTTGCGGAGGCGCCGGACCTCGCCTCTCTGGCCAGGCTCAGCGAAGAACGGCTGAGCGAACTGATCTTCCCGGTGGGCTTTTACCAGAACAAGGCTGCGTTTCTCGCCCGTCTGCCCGGCGTACTGGCCAGCGAGTTCAACAACATAATCCCCGAGGAGGTCGAACCCCTCACCCGCCTGCCCGGCGTAGGCCGGAAAACCGCCAATCTCGTGGTGGCGGTGGCCTTCAAGAGACCGGCGATCTGCGTGGATACCCATGTGCACCGGATCATGAACATCTGGGGCTATGTAAAAACCAGAACCCCGCTGGAGACCGAGATGGCGCTCAGGGCCAAGCTGCCACCCAAGTACTGGCTGACCATCAACTCCACCCTGGTGGCCTTTGGCCAGGGAACCTGCAAGCCGGTGGCCCCCCACTGCGATTGCTGCGTCATCCTCAGGTATTGCCCGCAGATAGGGGTTAAACCGAGAAAGGCGCCTGGGCAAAGCAGAAAAAAGTAACCGCGAAAGTATGCAGAAATTCGTCCCCTGGAAGGTCAACAACCTGCGGGCGGAGAGATGTAAAAACCATTCCCTTGCTTTGTCCCCCATGACAACTCCACCGTCCGCCGTTGGCTCCCCGAAAAAAATACTTGACCCCTTTTAATATTTGGGAATATAATCCCAAATATGACAGATAAAGCCAATGGTGTCCTTCTCGCGGCACTGATAAAAATTCTCCGCCCCCTTATCCGCATCCTGCTGCGCAACGGTGTTCCGTGCGGGGTAATGGAAGAGCTGACCCGCTGGCTTTATGTGGATACTGCCGCCAGGGAAGGCGAAATTCCAGGGCGCAAACTTTCCAACTCGCGACTGGCGATCCTTACCGGCCTCTCCCGCAAAGAGGTGCAGCGCCTCAAGGATACCGCCGTGGTGCAGACGCCGGAAAGCAGCGCACGGTACCATCGGGCCGCCCGGGTAATCAGCGGCTGGCATCGCGATCAGAGCTTCGCAGACAATAACGGTCTTCCCCTGCCTCTTGCCTTTGACAGCGCAAAGCCCTCCTTCGCCGAGCTCGTCAAGAAATACAGCGGCGACATCCCGGCCCGGGCCATTCTTGACGAGCTGCTCCATGCCGGCGCGGTACACAGGCAAGAAGACGGGACCATCATTCCCTTGGCCAGAGCCTATATTCCAAAGACCCTTATCTCTGAAAAACTCGACATCCTGGGAACGGACGTCGCTGATCTGATCACCACTATCGATAAAAATCTGCGCAAGGATTCGCCGGCGCCGCTGTTTCAACGCAAGGTCTTCTACGATAACGTCCCGGCCGAGGTCTTGCCCGATTTTCGCCGGATCAGCGCCAGCCAGGGGCAAGAGCTGCTGGAGAAACTTGATGGCTGGCTGGCGGCACATGACCGCGACCTTAATCCGCACCAGCAGGGGACGGGCAGAAAACGGGTGGGCATGGGCATCTATTATTTTGAGGAGGATTTTCATGAAAATGACCAAAAACGGCCACAGGACTCCTGAGGCAACCGCGACAAATTACCGAAGACCCTCCGGTTGGCGGCAGAGGGCGGCCGGAAAAATCAGCTTCTGCGCCCTGACGCTTCTGGCTCTTTTGACCCTGGCCTCCTGTGGCGGCAGTATCGAAGGAGACAGCCTGGCGAGCGGCGGGATCGGCGGCACCGGCACCATCAGCATCGGTCCAATCTCCGCCCTTGGCTCCATCTTTGTCAACGGCATTGAATTCGACACCGACCAGGCTACGGTTGAATTCAACGGGGCAAACACCGATGCCGGCATGCTTAAGGTCGGCATGGTGGTTACGGTGGAAGGCACCGTTAATGAGGATGGCCGCACCGGCACAGCAACATCGGTAGTGTATGGCGACAACCTCCAGGGGCCGATCAGCGCCATTAATCAGCTCACCGGAAGTTTCACGGTGCTGGGACAGACGATCCATACTTATCAGGGAACCGTCTTCGATACAGGCTCCGCCACCCCCGGCTTTGCAGGTCTGGGCCTTGACGAGATCATCAAAGTCAGCGGCCTCTCCGGTGCCGATGGTTCGATTCAAGCCACCAGGATCAGCCGGGGAGCCACCGGGGAGACCATGCAAATCAGCGGGCCGGTCAGCAACCTTACCGGGACAACTTTTCGGATCAATAATCTTACCGTCAATTTCTCCGGGATCTCGCAAGGCGGGCGCATGTTCAATATGGGCGGCAACGGACCACAAAACGGCGAGGTTGTGGAAGTAAAAGGATCTCTCGACCACAATGGGATCCTGATCGCCGATTATCTCCGGCGAATGGGGCCCTTCTCCGAGGGAAACCGCCAGATGCAGCTGGCCGGATACATTCAGACCGCCACGCCCGGCAGCTTCACCGTAATAACCCCGATGGGCATCATGACCGTGCTGGCAAACCCGGGGACCGTCTTCACAGGCGGTACTGCCGCCGACCTGATACCGGGGGCGGAAGTAAGGGTGAAAGGCAGCATGTCCATGGGTACACTGACCGCCCAGGAAATTTCGTTAACAGAGTAGAAGCGGAGAGTCGATTTTCGAACAGGACAAATTTTACGGAAACAGACTAACGGAGGGCTGCGTCAAGGACACTGACGTAGCCGGCGAAAGTTCTGCCCGGCAGGGCGCGCACCCTGCCGGACAGATTCCGGTATGGCCATCCCCCTAACGGACGAACATCACGGAGACTTCTTATACCATGTCGCCTTGGTGCCGTCCACAATCAACCATTTGAGGACGAGTCATGAAAGAGACAAGAAAGAGTTACGTACTAGCGGCGGTCCTGCTGTTGACCATCGGCCTTGGCGGCTGCGGCAGCGGCGGAGGCACCAGCTTCTCGGACGGCAGCGGCTCCAGCCCGGATTCCGTCGCCACGCTGCAAGGCGCGGCAGTCAAAGGTCCGGTGAGCGGGGCGACGGTGACGGCTTTTGCCATTGAAAACGGCGCGATGGGAGCGCAGCTCGGCAGTGCCACGACCGATGCCCAAGGTAATTTCACCATGCCCTTGTCCGATTATACCGGGCCGGTCCTGCTCCAGATGAGCGGCGGCAGCTACACCGATGAAGCGACCGGGCAGCTGGTATCCATGGCCGAAGGCGAGGTGATGACCGCGGTCATGCCGTCGCTCCCCTCGACCGGGACAATCGCCAACACCAATATCACCCCGCTTACCTCCATGGCCCAGGCCATGGCCCAGAACATGCCGGGCGGGATGACCGTCGCAAACATTACCGTCGCAAATGGCGCGATAACCCATTATTTCCTGGTCGGCGATATCCTCACCACTCCGCCGATGAACCCGCTGATTTTCGGCGCCGGGACCGGGGCCTCGCCGGAAAGCCGGAACTACGGCCTCGCCCTGGCCGCCATGTCGCAGTATGCCAAGGAAATGGGCCTGCCCTCGTCGGCCGGCATCGTCACCGCGATGATGAATGACGCGGCGGACGGAACCATGGACGGCATGCTGGGCAACAGAGGAATCGAGATGAGAGGCGGAGGGACAACGATGTCCAACGCCGCGGCAAGAAGCGGCCTGGCTGACGCCATGACCAACTTCGCCCAATCGCCGATGAACCGCTCTGGGGTGGCTGTCGCCGAAATGCAGACCCTGATGAGCCAGTTGCGCACCTCGACCGGACAACTCGCGGCAAATGCAGAAACACCCGCCGGCAATGCCTTCAGCGGCAACGCCGGGCAAGAGGCCATGGTGACGGCCTATGCCCTCATGAATGGCGGCATAGGAGGTCAACTTGCGAGTGGGATGACGGATGCCGAGGGAAATTTCACCCTGCCTCTCGGCGCCTATACCGGACCAGTCATGTTTCGGGTAAACGAGGGAGCATCCACGGGCACCCCGATGACCGCCGTAATGTCCTCACTTGCGAGCAACACCCCGGCCACCGGTCTGGAGATTACCCCCTACACCTCGATGGCCCAGAACCAAGCCCAGAACATGCCGGGAGGCCTGACCGCGGCGAACATCTCCGCCGCAAATACGGCTATGGGCAATCGCTTCAAGTAACCGGCCTCATGATGAGCTGACCTGTCGCCCCGCATATTTCGCGGCCGCGGCCGATACTCCACCAAACAGCGCCAACTGCGGTGAGATTGCCATTGGGGCAATCTCACCGTATGCCCCCCCCCAGAATAGGCACTGACCGCTTTTTAGTTGCTTCCCCGTCTTGCCTCTGCATAGAATCTTGAAAGAGCAACAGAATCACCAATCATCAAGAAACGGCAATTGCCGCGCCCCGTTCTGGCCCAATTTTTCTAAGCCCCGGCGCGCATCCGCAGGAGAGCCCCATGGAACCCCGCATCAGCCTGATCACCCTCGGCGTCTCCAACCTTGCGCGAGCTACCCGGTTCTACGAAGAAGGCCTTGAACTCCCGCGGCTTGAGACGCCACCGTCCATTACCTTCTTTGAGCTTGGGAAAACATGGCTGGCTCTCTGGCCTCGGGAAAACCTGGCCGCTGACGCCGGTCTTCCCGCGGAGGGCTCCGGTTTTCCCGGCTTCGCCCTGGCCCATAACGTCCGCTCGCCCGCGGAGGTAGATGGTTTGCTGGCTCGCGTTGCCGCCTGCGGGGCAAAAGTCACCAAGCCTGGACACGCTACGGACTGGGGTGGTTACTCGGGCTACTTCACCGACCTCGATGGGTTTCTCTGGGAAGTCGCCCATAACCCGACCTTTCCTCATGTGTGAACATAAGGCACAATTTAACACGGCGTTACAAAAAAGAAGGCAAGCGGCCAAGCTTGCAATCATGAATATCTTGCCAAGGAGGTCACCATGAAGGTACTTATCGTCTATTACTCAATGTACGGCCATATCTACAAAATGGCCCAAGCCATCGCGGAAGGGGTTCGCCTGGTCGAGGGGGCCGAGGTCGAATTTCGGCGGGTGCCGGAAACGCTTCCCGAACCGGTGCTGGAAAAGATGGGCGCGACCGCAGCGCAGAAGGCGCAGGCGCAGGTGCCCATCTGCACGGTGGACGAACTGGCCGGAGCCGATGCGATCATCTTCGGCACCCCCACCCGCTTCGGCAACATGTGCGGGCAGATGCGGCAGTTCCTGGACGCCACCGGCAAGCTGTGGCTGAGCGGCGCCCTGGTCGGCAAAGCGGGCAGCGTCTTCGCCAGCTCGAACACCCAGCACGGCGGCCAGGAATCCACGATCCTGAGCTTTCACAACACCCTGCTCCATCAGGGCATGGTCATCGTCGGCCTGCCCTACACCTTTTTAGGGCAGATGACCATGACCGAGATCAGCGGCTGTTCCCCCTACGGCGCCTCCACCATCGCCGGGGGTGACGGCAGCCGGGTGCCCAGCGAAAATGAACTGGCAGGGGCAAGATTCCAGGGCGAACACGTGGCCAAGATCGCCAAAAAGCTGGCGGCTTGAGCCCACACAAGCTAGAATCTGTTTTCTATTAGTTCTCTGTTTCATATGCAGTTAAAACCCCATTGTCACGCAGCCGAGCACCGGAGAGGCTGCCGAAGAAAAGGGCTTTGCACTGTTTGAGGCGCAGCCGAGTTTGCAAAGCCCCGGCTGCATCGAGGAGTACAGGGGCTCCCGCCCCCGGCGGGACAAGTGGCGGGGTGCCCTTTCTTTTTGGTTCTTTTTCTTTGGGCACGCAAAGAAAAAGAACAGATAACAGAAACCTATTCCCCAACTTGCCAGAATTACTTGGCACTAAAAATCTTAAAAGAGAACCCAGCAAGACCAATGTCCGAAAACCTCTGGCAAACCATGATCCAAACCGGCCAGCTGGGCCGCCACCCGGTCCACTTTTTCCCCACCACCGGCTCGACCAACGACCTCGCCCTGGCCCTGGGCAACACCGGCGCCCCACCCGCCACCCTGGTCGTGGCCGAAAGCCAGAGCGCAGGCCGGGGCCGTCTCGCAGGCCGAACCTGGCACTCGCCCCCCGGCGCCGGCCTTTATTTTTCCCTGATCCTCCGCCCGCATCTTACCCCGGCTGATTTTCCCAAGCTCACCCTGGCCGCGGGCCTTGCCCTGTGCAAATCGCTGGAAAGCCACACCTCCTGCCGGCCCGGCCTGAAATGGCCCAACGATCTTTTCCTGCACGGCAGGAAATGCGGCGGCATCCTTACGGAAACCCAAGCCGTGGCCGGAGCCGGCCAGACCGCGGTGGTGATCGGCATCGGCCTCAATGTGAACAGCCCTGCTGAGTCATTTTCCGGCGAGCTGCACGCCAAGGCCACCTCGCTGCTGGCGGTAACCGGGGAGCACTACGATCGAGGCCTGCTGCTCGCGGCCATTCTTGCCGAGCTTGACCTGGTGGTTTCCCAGCTGGAGCAGGGGGATTTCCCAGCCATTCTGGCCGAGTGGCGGCAACGGGATATCCATGCTGATCGGCAGGTTTCCTGGCTGGGCAACCAGGGGGAAATCGTCACCGGCACCTCTCTGGGTCCAAACGAAGAGGGTTTTCTCCACCTCCGGGATGCCGAAGGCCGGGTCCATTGCGTCATCTCCGGGGATATCTCCCTGGCCCGTACATAAAAAATGAAGAGCCGCCACAAGGAGCCCTTGCTGCCATGATTCCGCACCCGACCCAGCGCCTGCTGCTGGCCACCCTCCATGACGCCTTTGCCCAATGGGCCGGCACCTTCGCTTTTGCCTGCCGCAAGGGGTGCGCCACCTGCTGCACCCGGAGTGTCACCATGACCAGCCTGGAAGGGCATGAAATCTTGGCCTTTCTGGCCGCGAAGGATCGGTTGTCCGAGCTGGCCGGCGCCGCCTTTGCCCCGAGCGCGGAAAGGACGGGCCAATGTACCACCAACACCTTTGTCGCCGCCCATCTGCGGGACGAATCCGTGGAAGAGGCGGAAATTTGGGATCTGCGGCCGTGCCCGTTTCTTGCGGAGGAGAACTGCACCATTTACCCGGTGCGGCCCTTTGGCTGCCGGCTCTTTGCCTCTCTCGACCCCTGCGCCTCAAGCGGCGTGGCGGATATGCCGCCGGGGTACCTCGCCGGGGCTACCGCTCTGCTGCAATGCATCGAACATCTGGATAGCGGTGAACGCTGGGGCACCATGGTGGAACTGCTGGCAGGAATGCACACCGGGCAGAGCGACGGCCAGGGGAAACTCACCGCACCCTTTCCCGGCTTCCTCATTGCCCCGGACGAACTCCCTCTTGTCGAGCCGCTCCTTGCTGATCTGTTCGCCCGGGAGGTTGAGGGGCGAACCTTTGCCCAATGGCTTGAGGCCGCCCGACCCTGAACCAGCTGTGGCCGGATTGTCTGCCTTTCAGGGGTAGCCCGCCGCTTTCCAGCCGTTTACCCCGCCGGCCAGGATCTTCACCCGCCCATACCCCTGCGCCGCATACTCGGCTGCCACCCGGGCAGAGGTTGCTTCCTGCGGTCAGGCGCAGTAGAAGATGATCTCCCTGCCTTTGCCGAGGGAGGGCAGCATGGCCTTAAGCTCCATTACGGAGATAGCCCCTTGCAGTTTGGCGGTGGCGAACTTCTCTTCACTGTCATAGGCGCAGACAAAAAGAGCCTCTCCCTCGCTGACTTTGTTGTACGCCTCTGCCGGAGTAATTCTTTCAGGATTGATCATTTCTTGCCTCCTTCCGTACGGTTGTCTCCTTTCCCGGGCCCACCGTTTGTCCTGCCCCGGAGGTTGCCGAGGCCACGCCGGGCGCCTCGATGAAGACGTCCATCTGCTGTCCGACATAGGCCTGCAACTCGGCCCGCTCAAAGCTGTAGATCGCCTGGAGTACCCGGGTATCTACCCGCTCGGTGCTGTCGCCGGTCAAGGATCTTTTCGGCACCACATAAGGCTCCACCCGGACAAAGGCCAGGTTCGCCTTAAAGTCGCGGTTGCCGCGCAGGGCCGCCATTGCCGGGGAGTTGGCCCGGAAACGCCAGGCATCGTTTTCATCGATATCCACCCGGACATGCAGCCGCTCCAGATCGCCCAGCAGCACCAGAGGCCTGGCCAGCACCCCGGTCGCCGCATACTCGCCCGGCCTGATGTTAACTTGCAATATC
>Ga0172380_10001117_pt1 | contig 47629 bp, 75 predicted proteins | sample Leawe162metaG_FD_119747 | JGI IMG/M metagenome (GOLD analysis project Ga0172380, IMG submission 119747) | Leachate microbial communities from a municipal landfill in Southern Ontario, Canada - Leachate well 162 metaG | ecosystem: Engineered > Solid waste > Landfill > Unclassified | place... | reverse complement strand
GATACGATGCGCCTGCAGATTGCTACAATGGTCAAGCAAGCTGCGGCGACCACGCCTGGCTACAATCATGATGCGGTGGAGATGCGCTGGCTCAAAGCGATTCGTGTCGATGCGCCCGAGCAACTGTTTCCCGGCACTCAAGGCCAACCGCCGGCGAAAGATCCGAAACTGGTCATTGCAGAACTCAAGGAGCAAGGCGCATCTACGCGGCTTGGGCAGGAGCTTCAGTACAAGCAGCAAGAAATGGTTATGACGCTGATGGAAGAGCGCCGCGTGAACAATGCGGAGATTGCGAAGCTGATGGCGCAGGCCGGCGAAGCTGCCGCCAACGCACAGAGCGAGCAGCAATATGCGCAGGTCGCAGCAGTGAATGCTAACCTCGTCGCGGCTAAGCACAAGAATGACAGCATTAACGCCCAAATCGAGCATCTCCTGCGCGCGGCTGAGATTCGCTCCCGCCACGAGATCGGGATGAAGGCAAAGGAGAAAGCAAGTGATTGAGAAAGAAGACTTCGAGCTTTGGCTTCAGCATCCTGTGACCGTTGCGGTTCGGCAGATGCTGGCGGCGAAGCGTGCAGGTCTGCGCGAGGAGTGGGAACATAGCGATCCTACTGCTTACACGCAGGAATCGTTTGTTCTAGCAAGTGTTGGAAATATCGGGTGGTGCAGGGCGCTAGCCTTTGCAGAAACTCTAGATTACGAAACCTACCAAACGGAGATAGATGATGGAAAACTGTAGTGGGTTAGACCCAAGGGGTGTTGCTGTTTTAATCAAGACCTATGAACCAGAGCGAAAAGGCGCGCAAATCGTGCTTCCTGACAATGTGCAAGGGCGTATGGCTATGGTAGATAACCGCGCGATAGTTGTGGCGGTTGGGCCTGCAGCTTGGAAGGATGAAGGCTATTACAAGTCAGTGTTCTTTGGCCTGTTTCGCCGCTGGGTGCAGAAAGATCGTGCAGAGGTCGGAGAGAAAGTTCTTGTGACGAAGTTTGCTGGCTTTATGGCAAAAGGGCCTGCTGACGGTGAAATGTACAGACTGGTCAACGACCGTGACGTGTTTTGCGCTATAACAGATGAAGGAGATAAGCATGTCTGACCAAGAGCAAGCACTCGAATCCGCTGCTGCACCCGAGGTGCAGGCGAAGGCTGAAAAGATGGGCTGGATTCCTCCGGCGCGCTTTAAGGGCGATCCGACGAAGTTCACTGACGCCGAGGAGTTCCTTCGCCGAGGTGAGGAGGTCCTGCCGATTGTTAAGAAGCAACTCGCCGATGTGCGCGCCGAGAACGATCAGCTGCGGGTAGCGCAGGCAGAAACTGCCGCTGCTCTCAAGACTGCCCAAGCTGCAATCGAACAGATCGAGGAGCGTCACACCGTCGAGACTAAGCGCGCAGTGATTGAAGCGCGGGCGGAACTGAAGCGGCAGCTTGCATCTGCAAGTGAGGCCGGTGACCATGAGGCGATTGCGGACCTTACGGACAAAATGACGCAGCTGAATGTAGCTGACGACAAAGCGGAGCCGCCGAAGAAGAATGGCGCTGATGCTCCGACATTCAAGCCTGATCCGGCTGTCACCGAGTGGAATCGCGAGAATCCCTGGTTTGGCCGTGAGGGAGATGAGGACAAGACTGCCTTTGCCCTTGGTTATGGCCAGAAGCTGCGTAAGCAAGGCGACGCCTCGCAAGGTCGGGCATTCTTCGACAAGCTCTCCGCCGAGGTCGAGCGGGTTTTTGAGGGCAAGAAAGACTCCGACGAACCGCCTGCCGGCAAGGTCGAGAGTGGTCGCTCGGGCGGCGGAGAACCGCAGAGGGGTGGCAAGCGCAAGACGTTTGCATCGCTGCCTGTTGAGGCCAAAGACGCATGCGAAGCCGATGTGCGCTCCAAGGTAGGCCCCGGCAAGCGCTACAAAACAGCTGACGAATGGCGGAGCCGTTACGCAGAACTTTATTATGGACAGGAGAGCTAGCATGGAAAAATTGAATCCCGCTTCGACCGCAAAGACTGCCGCCGAGCGCAAGCGTATTCCGATGAGTGTGCCAGTTCGCCGGCTTGAGACGCCGGAGATTCCCGGCTTCCACTTGCACTGGTTCCGCAATACCCGCGAGCGCCTACAGCGCGCAATCGACGCGGGCTATGAGTTCGTGGACGAGCGCGAACTCCGCATCAATGCCGTCGGGCTTGGCAGCGATACCGCCAAATCCGGCAACACAGATATGGGAAGTCGAGTTAGTGTCACCGCTGGAGGCGAATCAGGAGCTGATGGACAGGCCGAGCGCCTTGTCCTCATGAAGATCAAACAGGAATTCTATGAGCAAGACCAAGCACTTGTGGATGCGCGTAATGAGAATGTCGCAGCAGCTCTGCGTGGCGGTCTCCTCGGCAGTGATACAGCTGCTGATAAGGGAGAACTCCAGCATCGCTACGTTGACAAAGCTCGGACGCAGATTCCCGATCTTTTCAAGCCGAAACGCGCGAAAACGCTATGACAATCTCGCATTTAATGTCCCACACAAAGACTTATCGTGCATGGGCCGCGATGAAGAATCGTTGTAATGATACGTCTGGCGAGTATTCGCATTTGTACGCTCGACGCGGTATTACTTACGATCCTCGTTGGGAAGATTTTGAAAACTTCTTTGCTGATATGGGTGAATGCTTAGAGGGCTTTACACTAGATCGCAGGGATAACGATGGAAATTATACGAAGGAAAATTGCAGGTACATTTCTCATGTAGACAATGTGAGAAACAGCCGGACAGCTGCGTTAACAGTCGAGAAAGTTCGCTTAATCAAAGGATTGCTTCGCTCGATAAATCCTTGTGTTATGCGCACTAAAGCGCATACTATAATCGGGGATTTATTTGGTGTTAGTCGCGGCTGTATCTGGGCCATTGCGGAGAACAGGAACTGGAGTAATGTTGAATAATATGTTTACTTTATTAACCAAGCGGCCGAAATCGGCTGCGTAATTCGGAGATTCGATAATGGCGAACGTCAATCGACCCTCTGGGTTCACTCCTGTTAAGTATCTTAATGGAGCTCCCTGGAATGGTCAAGCAAACGTCTACAGTATCGCGGCGTCATACGGTACTGCGCTTTACATAGGGGACCCGGTTATCAGTAGCAGTACTTCTGATGCCTTCGGTGTTCCTGGTATTGCAATCGGGGCTGAGACTGGTGCCCTGCGCGGAGTCATCGTCGGGCTTTATAATAGCGGTTCGACTACCGCCGTCATGGGCGCGCCGATGGTTGGTAACATCAGCAACAACAACCTCATCTATCGCCCGGCGAGTGACGCGAATGTGTGGTATGCGGCAGTCGTTGACGATCCAAACGTGATCTTCCAGATTCAGGAAGAGTCGAATGGTACGGCGCTGGCGGCGACTGAGGTTGGCCTGAACCAGATCAGCGCGACTGGTGCGGGAAACGGCTACGTCTCGGGGTGGCAACTCAGCAGTTACACTGGCGCAACGCCAAACACCACGGCAACGCTGCAACTGCGTCTCTTGGGGCTGGCCCAGCTCCCGGCGGGCACCAACGTTTTTGGTGCGTATGCTAAGTGGCTTGTGCAGATCAACGTGCACGAACTCGGCCACGGCACTGGCGCCGCTGGCGTATAAAGGAGAACTGACATGGCCAGTTCTGTAAGCGCTCAGCGAAAATACAGGTACGGACTTACTGCGCATGGATATAAAAGCATGCTTATCGAGCAACACGGTAAGTGTGCTGCGTGTGGAGAGGGTGAGACTGTATTGAGCCGTAGCGGGGGTGTACGCAGTCTTTCTGTTGACCATTGCCACAAGACTGGGCAAATAAGAGGACTTTTGTGTGATCGCTGCAATAACATTTTAGGGCGCTCAAAAGATTCTCCGGAGGTCTTGCGTCGGCTGGCTTCGTATGTTGAGGTTACAGCTGCACGTAAGATTAATATGTACCTGGATGCTGATGCTGTTTTAGCAGAAATCAGCCTTCTTCCTGAAGGAGTGTTATAATGGCCGGCGGCGTAATTAATACTGGGAGTCATCCCAAGCTACTGTGGCCCGGAGTCTACGATACGTGGGGTCAGGTCTATGACAAGCACGAGAAGGAGTACACTGACCTGTATGACGTCAGGACCTCCGACAAGGCTTACGAACAACTGGTCCAGATTACCCCCTTCGGCCTCGCGCCCGTTAAAGCGCAGGGTGCTGGCGTAACCTACGACTCGGAAGTTCAAGGTACTGTCACTACGTTCCCGCACATCGCGTATGCGCTGGGATACATTGTGACGTTCGAGGAGCTTCGCGATAACCGTTACAAGGAAGTTGCGAATCGTCGGGCGGAAGGCAACGCGTTCTCGATGCAGCAAACAGTTGAGAACGTCGGCGCGTTCCTGTACAACAACGCTTTCTCCACGACGTACTTCACGACTGGCGATGGCGCTGCGCTGTGTTCGACTGCCCACGTTAATACCCTGGGCGGGACGTACAGTAACGCGCTCGATCCGGCGGCAGACCTGTCCGAAGCATCCATCGAGGACCTTACCGTCCAGATCATGGGTACGCAGAACGACAGTGGCCTGCTCATCAACATCATGCCGCGGTCGCTGCATGTTGCTCGCCAGGAATGGTACAACGCTAACCGCATTCTGGGCAGCGTTCTCCAGTCCGACTCGGCGAACAACAACATCAACGTGCTGAAGGCGACCAATGCCTTCCCGGATGGACTGAAGATGAATCATTACTTCACCTCCGCCGGCCCGTGGTTCATTCGCACGAACTGCCCGAACGGCATGACGCTCTTCTGGAGAGATGAGCCGATGTTCGATCAAGATAACGACTTTGATACAAAAAATGCCAAGGCTGCATCGTACATGCGCTTTAGCGTGGGATGCGGTGATCCCAGGGGGATATTCGGAAGCAACGGTCCCTAGCAGTAGTTAGGGCAGTAGGCTTGCCCATTCTCGACGTTGGGTATGATTCAATACACAATGTCGAGAATCAACAAGCCTTCTCCTCATGTAGTTGGCAAGCGTCCCGGCGCATCCGGGTAACTGTTGGAGGGTTAAACGATGAGTGATAAGAGAAATTCCGTCGGACTACCCGAGTCTATTGCCTTTGCACCTGCCTTGCGGCAGTTGTACAGGTACCGGGCAGGGATGGGTATGATTAAAAGTGCCGAGTGGATTGTCGGCATGGAGGACTTTGACCAGCTTGTATGGACGACTAACGTCCCGAATGGCTGGGATGGAACGGTGATTGACACCGGAGCGACGATTGTCGCAGACACCACAGTTGGGTATCCTAGCTGCGCGCTGTTCGACAGTGATGGAACGGATGAAGGAGCTTGTCTGTATGGCGATAAGTTCATTCAGCTGACCGCCGCCAAGCGCTTCTTTATGGAATGTCGATTCCAGACAGAGGTCGCCGCCGATACGACGGTGCAGTTTGGTCTCAGTGCCCTCACGGCCACGACAAACCCCGAGGACATTTGGACCACGACCGCGACTGACGTTGTAGCCTTTGGCATCCTGACCGGCGACGCCACGACCAAGTTACTCTGTGACAAGGACAACAGCGGAGCAACAGCAGAAACCGGCACGATTGATCTTGAGGATGCGACTTGGCACACTCTGGCAATCTACTGGGATGGTTATGCTATCCAGGGCTATGTGGATGGTATCCTTTCCCAGACCTGGACGCAAGTCGTAGCAACTACCGTTCCAACTGGCGTAGTCCTGGCCCCCTTCGTCGGGTTCCTCAACGGAACTACCGGCGCAGCGCAGGAGGGTCATTGCGATTACCTCCGTTGGGTTCTCGAACGCTAACTCATTTAATATAAAGGACATATCATGGCTGCAAATCAAAGCATTGCGACTCAAGGTAGTTCGAAGGTCAATAGCATCTGGCATTCTGATGCTGCGCTGGCGGATGAGGGCAGTTACTTCATCGCTACGAATCCGACGGTAGGGACGGCAATTGCACTGACCACCTCGATCGTGGACGACGCACTTACCGCATCTGCGACGCACGCTCCGAACGTTCCGTATCTGTATATGCAGAACCGAGGGGTGCTGGCGGATACGAACTCGAAGAGCATCTCGCTGCGTTATATCAAGCTGTTCTCGCGCATCGGCGATCAGGCCTGGACGAGTGCAACGCAGGCACTGTTCTCGGTGAGGAGCAGCAGCAGCGGCGATCGTCGGACTACGAAAGGTACGGCCCTTTCTGTCTACAACGCCAACACGAACTTTAGTCAAGCGACTGCTGCCGACTTCACTGCTGGCGGTAACGTCTGCGACCTGCCCGGCGCAACGGGGCGCATTCACAGTCACGGCATGATTCAGTCCAGCATCCCGCTGGCTGGCTCGACCTGGCTGTGGCTCTTCGGCGATGCAGGTGCGACGAGCAACTTCGGTTATGCCTCCGTTATTAACACCCTGACGATGCACTGCCCGCCCGTTGTCATAGCCCCCGGCTGGTCTATGCAGCTGGACATTTGGGCAACGGCCCTCGCAGCGGCTCCGACCTTCGAGGTCGAAGTTGGCTACGCCGAGCGCTGGAACGGTCTGTAATCTTAACTCTTTGAAAAGGAATCCTCAAAATGAGCAATATTGACACCATCGCTTATGGCCGCGCAGGTCGGATGTTCACTGCCAGCAACGTCTCGGCGAAGATCATCACCGTAGTCGGGACGGCCATGACCGGGCTGATTGTCTATAACCCCGTTGGGAGCAACAAGTACCTGTCCCTGATGAGCGCAGGATTTAGCCTCAGCACCGCGCTCGGTTCCATCGCTTCGATTGGGATTGCGATCGCGCCGAGTCAGCCCCTGGTTCCGTCTTCGCTGACGGTTGGGAGTGCAGTCGTTAAGTCTGCATCCGGCGGTCCTGGTAACTCTGTCGCGCAAGCCTGGGACGTAGCTACCCTTGGTGTGGCCTGTGTTACGCAAAGGTGGTTCGCCGGCCTGAACTGGATTACTGGCGGTGCGGGGCAAGCGCCTTACCAGTTCGATACCAAGATCGACGGCGAGCTTGGACTTATGCCCGGCGCAGCGGCTTGCTTCGCAGGCATCGGCGGAACCCTCCCGACCGGGATGGGCTCCTTCTCGTTCGTTGAAGTTGACCTGTAAGGAGTAATGCAATGGCCCAAGTCACGGTAAGAAAGGTCGTAGAGGGGCAGTCGCATTTGGTGCTGCGCGTGGATATGCTGAGTGATGGAACAGGGGAGCTGGCGGATTATATAATCCTCTCGCCTATGGAACTCAACCCGCCAATCCCTAATGATGTTCCAGCGTTTCGTATCATGCAGGCTTGGTATGGGCTGGTGCATTTTGACGTTACGCTGAAGGCCGGGACAATCATCCCCTCGGTTTTATGGACTATTGCAAAGGACTGCGACAGCCACACCGATTTTAGGAGCTTCGGCGGCTTGATCGACGCGAACGTTTATAACAAGCCGCCTTCGGACGATAATGGTAAGCTGACCATTTCGACTAGTGGTTTCAACGTTGCAGGCTCCGCTGGCACGATCGTCCTTGAACTTCGCAAGACCAACCAAGCGTCTGCGTAATGACTGCACCAGCTGATAACACGCCACTAAGCATCATCACTGATGCTTATGTGGATGCTGGCCTGATCGAGCTTGGAGCTACAATCGGGCCGGAGCAGCTTGTCGCCGGGATGCGCAAGCTCACCGGGATGATAAACCTGTGGCAGACACAGGGGCTGAAGCTCTGGCTTAATGTTGAGACCTCGGTGACGCTCGTGGCGAGTCAGGGCACCTATGCACTTAAGCCCGCCGGCGACGTGGACATGACGAAGCCACTGCGTGTGATTACGGCAATCTACGTTGACTCCAACAACATCCGTCGCCCGCTGGTGCCACTGGCTTGGGACGACTACATGCGCCTAAGCCAGATCACCCAGACCGGCGCGGTGAATAGCTACTTTGTGAACAAGAAGCAGAGCGAGCTGAGTGTGTTCTTTTGGCTTATCCCCGACTCAACAGCAGCGACTGGAACAGCGAAGCTCCTGCTGCAAGTGCAAGTTACCAACTTCATCAACGTCACAGAGACGATGAACTTCCCTATCGAGTGGCGACTGGCGCTTGAGTGGGGCCTCTCCGATGAGATCTGCACCGGGCAACCGCAGGCGATTATGGACCGTTGCGAGTTGCGGGCGAACCAGCACAGGATTGCACTGGAGAATTGGGACGTTGAAGACGCCCCGACAAGAATCACGCCCGACCAACGCATGAATGCTGGCTATGGAAGGTTCCGCTAAATGCCTCAAGCTCCATTTGTAGCTATCCCCCAGCGCTTGCCGCTGGTTGTCACGCCCGAGAATCGCGGGATTGTGACAACGCAGGACGCGAAGCTAGTCAACGCTTATACCGAGAAAACGGCAGATGGAGAGTATTGGCTTTACAAGCGGCCAGGAACAGCTACGTCGAGTCAGCCCTCAGGTGGTGCAGCGACGGGGCGAGGCATGTGGAACTGGCTCGGGAACATCTATTCGATTTTTGGGGCGACTGCCTATAAGGATGGAGTGGCTCTCTCAGGTACGCTTAACACGACGAATGGACTTTATCGGTTTGATTCCTGCAAAGGTGCTACGCCAAAGATGCAGTTCGGCGATGGAGTCAAAGCGTACAATTATGATTCCTCTGGCGGGATAGTGCTGATCAACGATGCAGATTTTCCCGCCGCCTTCGTCAAGGGGTGGGCATATCTGGACGGGACGACTTATGTTGCGACTACGGCGGCTGCTATTCAGGGCGATGAGCTTAACGACCCAGTAAGCTGGAATATTCTCAATGTCATCTACGCTTACATAGAACCTGACGCAGGCGTGGCGCTGGCTAAGCAACTCACCTACGTCATATTCTTCAAACAGTGGTCTACCGAGGTTTTCTACGACGCCGCGAATACAAGTGGATCGCCACTATCCCCACTGCCCTCGGCGAAGATAAACCAAGGTTGCGCCGCTGAAGGCTCCGTATGTGAGATCGACGGAATGCTGTTCTGGGTTGCGATCAACAAGTCGAACAGTGTTTCGGTGCTGAAGATGGACCAACTCAAGGCGACGATTATCTCGACCGATTCTATCCAGCGATTGCTTAGCGCCGCTGACTTCACGACGACCTGGAGCTTTGGCATCAAGAATGGCAGTCATCGCTTTTATGTGTTGACGCTTAAGGTTGAAAATATCACCCTGGTCTACGACATTGACACGCAAATGTGGAGTCAGTGGACTGATGTTGACGGAAACTACTGGCCCTTTGTTGCGGCTACTTACAGCTCGACAGCGGGACAGCTCCTACAACATGAGTCGAATGGGTATATTTACACGCTGGATGATGCGAACTATACAGATGCGGGAAGCATCATAACGGTGGATATAGTGACGCCGAACTTTGATGGAGGTACGAATCGGCGGAAGCAACTGAACATGCTCAAGGTGATTGCCGACCAGACTGTTGGAAGTACTCTCTGGATTCGCTACAATGATCACGACTACTCGGCGACTCGGTGGTCCAACTTCCGCAAGGTTGACTTGAGCCACAAGCAACCAATGCTGCCGAGTTGTGGCACCTTTACACGTCGGGCGTATCATTTGCGGCATCAAAGCCACACCTGGTTTCGCGTTAAGGCACTCGAGCTTCAAATTGACCTAGGCACGCTATGAGTTCTCAGTATCCTGATCCGCCGACCTGGGCGCCCATTTTCTTAGATGGGCCGAATGGGCTGGAGTTTAACACGATCTGGCTGCAGTGGTTTCAAAACCTCGCTGCCTTTGTCACAGCCTCGGGTGGTGGTGGCGGAGGGGCCGCCGACCACGAGTCATTAGCGGGACTGCTAGGAGGCAGTGCTGCTCAGCATTACCACACAACCAACGCACAGTATACTGAGTTGGTTGGCAATAAAGCGGCACACCTTGTCTACGCCGGGCCGAGTAGCGGCGGGGCGACGGCTCCAGCTTTCAGAGCGCTTGTGCCTGGAGATATTCCCACAGGAGCCGTTGTCGCTTTTGGACTAGATGGAGAGTCAGGGGAGGATGGATTACCCGGAATCAACGGGCAGCAGGGGCAAGTAGGACAAGTAGGCGCTCCTGGTATGGATGGATTAGACGGCGAATCAGGCGAACCCGGAATGGTTGGCGCGACTGGGGCTACTGGCGCTGATGGCGCCGTGGGTTCTATCGGAATGCCTGGCTTTGATGGAGACCCCGGTGAGGATGGACTTCTACTTGTAGGTCCGCAAGGTGCAACAGGAGCTACTGGCGCAGCGGGAGCAGATGGTGTAATGGGACCTCCGGGAGTGGATGGAGAGTGGACTGACGCAGAAGAATTACGCGGCTATCCTTCTGGCGATCCTGTATACGCTCCTTTTATGCAGGTAGGTGCGGCGTTAAATTATCTAAAGGTAGAGACGGTTGTAAATCTCACAGTTCCAGTTGACTACAGTTTAATCGTCGCAGGTGATTATGTTGTGGACGGGAACTTAACTATCAACGGTGAAATGCGGATTCTTGGCTAAAGGAGTGTGATTATGGCAAGCAATAAGATATTCAGATTTGGCCCGGTTGCAATGAGCAATACGCTGACGACGAACATCCTCAACCCGGCGGTTAGCTCGCTGAGCGGCCCAGTCGGGTTCACTATGACGCAGCCTTATTTGATTATTCGGCACATTAGGATAGTCAACAAAACAGCTGGTGCAGTGACATTTTCTCTGTGGCTTGGTGCGACTGGTGGGAATGCGGCAGGTTCAGAAGTTGTTGGGATTGGTCTTAGTGTAGCTGCGAACAGTTCTTATGACTGGTATGGGCTGATGCGTCTCGATGCAGCAGATTTCCTCGTTGGCGGCGCTAGTGCAGCAACGTCTCTTTCGATTCAAGGCGAGGGTGAAATAGGACTGATCTAATGTCTAGCCTAGATACAAATATAAGCACCTTTAACCTTCTCGCTACGCCGACGACGGTTAATATCGCGGCAGGGGCTTCCGTCGCCCTAACTATAGGCCACGCCTCGGCTGCGGCTACGTTTCCGGGCGGGATCAGCATACCTACGGGTAAGACGCTCTCGGGTGCGGGGGCGATCAATATCTCTGGCAACATCACTGGTGCTGCCGGCAGTTTCACCACAGGCGCATTCAGTGGACTGTTGGATGTGAGCGTAGGGGGCCTAAAGATTACCTTATACACTCCACCAGCCAGTGCCTCGACAGGCACCGCAGGGACGGTTGCGTATGACAGCTCTTATTTCTACGTTGCCACCGCGACAGACACGTGGAAGCGCGCGGCTATTGCGGCGTGGTAATGATAGGAGAAGCAATGTCACCAGATCAGGCAATGTTCAACGAAGCAAATATCTCCCGCACGCTCGCCGTCGATGCGCTGGCCGGAAGATGCGCGCAACTGGCGGGGGAGCGCGCAGAGTTTGAGAATCAGGTTGCTGCGCTGACCGGGGAAAATATTAAATTGAACAGCCGCATTACAGAACTGCTCGCAGAGATAGAAGGGCTAAAGAAGCGTAAGAAACCCCTCAAAGTGATTAAGGAGCCATAGAATGGCTACATGGGCAGATGTACAAAAATACTTTCCTAGGATTGAATCTTATCAAGATGGAGAAGGAGTAGGTCGATACTCTATCAATCCCGAGGATGAGTACAAAGATATTCCTGGGATAGGCAAGGTTCACTTTGCGGTTGGTGACACTAATGGGCAAATAGCTGCTTATGTTCAACAAGGGGGTCAGTGGACATACTTAAAAGAAGGCCCAGGTGGTTCGGTCGAGGGTATCCCTTTTCAAGAGGATAAGGGCAATCAGTTCACTACCACGATCGGCGACGTTGCGAGAGATCCAAAGTTTTGGGCTGTTATTGGTGCTGGTCTTGCGGGGAATGCAGGGCTACTGGGAGACCTCGGGGGAACCGGCGCAGGTTTTTGGGAAGCTGGTATGTCTGGAGGCGGCGCGCAGGAATCGCTTGCTAGCTTGTCAGGCTCGGGCGTTACAGATGAAATGCTTCTGACCGGCCAGGCACCCGCCGAGCTTGGAACGCTTGGGCAAGGCACAGGAGTCAACGCTGGTTGGTCTGGCTTCAGCGACGTTGCTGGAGTCACCTCAGCACTCAGTGGTTTGTCTGGCTCCGGTACACAAGCTGCGCTCTCAAAAGTCCTCTCCGGCGAAGGCTCGATGCAGGATCTTCTCGGCTTGCTTGGTCCGGCTATGTCAATCGGGAGTGGACTCTACGGACTCGACAAGGCGAAGGATATGCGGAACCTCGTCGAGGGAGACGTGAGCGGAGCGCTTGGGCAACTGCAAGGACTCTCGATCAACCAGCCGAATCTGCCCGCGATTAACCTGCCGACGATAGATGCTGGAATGGTAGATCGCTCGGCGCAAGCGAAGGCTGCGATTGCCGGAGCCGATCCTTGGGGAGCATCTGGCGGACGGGCGCTCGCGGATGAGCAGTTGCAGGCGCTAATGCGCTCTCCGGGTTCGCTGATGACTGACCCAGGCTACCAAGCCCGCATGATGGGAACGGATCGAGTGATGGCTGCGCAGGGGCAGCTTGGCGGAGGTGGCGGTGCTGTCGCAGCTGCGAATGCGAGCGGAGACTATTACCAGCAACGCCTCGCTGCGCTTGCGGCCCTTGAAAACATGGGCAATCCAGTAGGTGCGCAGCAAGTCGGGCTTGGTCAAGAGTCGCTTGGGTTGGATCAAGGCCGTCTTAACCTGCAAACGCAACTCGGCGCTTCCGACCAGACGCTTAAGAAAGGCCAGCTCGATTTGCAAGGCGGGCAGCTGAATCTTGATGCGCAGAAAGCGCTGGCGAATCTGGGTGCGACAAAAGCTGGGCTGGGCATGGATGCGGCGAAGCTGAAGCTTGCAGCTGCTGGCGGCGCGAATACGCTCGCAGGGCAGAGTCTCGCCTCGATCGGCTACGGCGTTACGAGTGCGACTGGGGGTGACACTATGACCTCGCAAGCGCAAGCGTTCCTTAAAGCCCTTCGCGCACAGGGAGCGACAGTATGACCACTGAAATGTTCGGAGCGCCTTATGGCATCCAGCAGGCAGAGGATCAGATTAATAAGAATGTGCTGTCGGGGCTTAAGGCGCAGCAACTGATTGGGGAGATTGAGAAGCAGCCGGCGGAACGGCTGCTCGCGGAGTCGCATGCTCGACTGTTCCAGGCGCAAGCGGGGAAGGCGGAAGCGGAGGCTAAGGAAACTGGAGAGTATAAACAGTTTGTGGCGCAGGCGCTGCAGGGGCTGTCCGCGCCGGGGCAGCCGCCGGGACAAGCTCAGAGTCTGGATAAGCTCTATCAAATTGGTATCCTCGGCGCGGAGAAGGGATTTCTCAAGCCGAGCCTGGATGTGCTTAATGATGTTACGACGATTAAACAGCGTGAGGCTGCGGTGGCTTCGTCGAGAGCGCAGACAGTTGTGTCGCAACTGAAGGCACAACAGGAGGTGTCTGAGCAGCTCGCCGCCGAGACTGCAAGCATTACCACGCCAGAACAATACTCGGGATGGCTTGCCATGCAAGCCTCGCGCGGCCGCGATACTAGCTGGATGCCACAGACATTCGACGCTCGCGCGAAGCAGATGCTTAATACGCTGACTGCCCAGGGCATCTCGGCGTCCAAACAGATCGAGCTGAAGATGCAAGCGACAAAGGACGCCTCGATGATTAAAGAGAACGAGGCGCAGACTTCGGCGGCCTTCGCGTCGGCAAAGCTTTCCGGCGCAAGGTTGAAGATCGCCGAGGAAGATCTTACGGTTAAAAAGAAATACGCCGGGCCGCAAGCAGAGGCTACGCTGGAGGCGACGAAGGCTCGCGAGAAGGCGAGCAAGGCTTACTCTGAATCACAAGAGGTCTATCGCAGCACGAATGAGCGGAAGCAGCTTACATACGAAGCTACGCAGTTTTCGACACTTACGCCCGCCGAGCGTGCCGATCCAGCTTTGCGCAAGGATGGCAAGACATACTTTACGGGTCCAAATGGAGCTGGAACTTGGGACGCTAAAGTACAACGCTGGATACCCTTTAAGAGTAAAAAACCATGACGCGCCTTTTAACTGACGCGGAAATGTTCAGCCCGGCGCAGCCGGAGAAACCTGCAGCCGCTGCACCTCGTGCTACAGGATACTTAACCGACACAGAAATGTTCGGTAGCTCGTCGGATGATATTGATCGGGCTGCCGTGGAACAAAAGAGCGCTTGGGGGCAGACGAAAGCGGTTGCGAAAGATATTGCTGGCTATAGCGCTGGAGTCGCCGGGCAGCTTTCTGATATGGTCCTAGCCATCCCACGCGTGTTCAGCCCCCTGAGTTGGGCTGGCGTAGCTATTGGCGGGCGTGCTGCGGGAGTACCTAGAGATGAGCTTCTCGGAGATATGCTCAAGGCACAAGAGGAGTTTATCCCCGAGCAGGTCCGAGGTATCTATGGAAAGATTGCCGAAGCAATGGGGCCAGAGGCTAAAAGCTATTACGATGAAAATGGTATTGGCTGGTTTATGCACAAGTTTGCTGATGCTCAGGATAAGATAACTGATGCGGCAGCGTCTGTAGGGATTCCAAAAGATCTGGCTACGCTGGTGATAACTCAGACGATGGATGTACTTGGCGCTAAGTGGGTGAAGGAAAGCGCAATTAAAGGCGTTGCTAAACGCGGCGCGATGGAAGAGGCTCGGCAGAGCGCGAAGTGGGAGGAGCGACAAGGGGCTGTGCTGCCTGAGGAAAAGCCGATCGCTGAATCCGCTCCTGTAACCGAACCAACCAAGAAGGACATTAAGGCGCTCCGCGCTGCGGTGAAGGAACTTGATGTGTCGCCGGAGAAGCTCAAGGAAATGTTCGAGAAAGGCGAGGCTCCCGAGGCTGGCATTCAAGCGGTGAAGGATATTTTCGACTCGGTAAAGCGCGGGGAGCGTGGGGGTGGGAAGGACCCTGAAACATTCATTCACAGCATGGCAGCGCTAGGTGTAGGTACTGCAGCTGCGATTGCGCTGTATAAGTACTTTATTAAGGAACCGCCAAAGGAGCCGGTTGATGAAGAACGGGAGATTGGCCGGGGCGTTCGCGATAAGTTCTTCAAGGATGAGCAGGAAAAGATTTGGCTGGAGGATCAAATCAAGGGAAAGAAGCCAAACGTGATGGCGAGCGCGGAGGACAAACTCTGGGTATCGACGGAGGATATTGGAGCGGGGCTGGTAGGTGGGGCGATGCTGGCGGGGGCGGTGAAGGGAGTTGGCGGCGAAGGCGTCTGGACGCGTAACGCTATAAAAGAAATCGCCAATCCTATAAAGAACGCACTTATACCAGAGGCTGTGCGGCTAGCACAAAAAGAAGGCGCGAAATTACCTCAAGATGCCTGGGTAGAGCAGGCTGTAACAAAGCACCTTAATGAACATTTTGGAGCAGAAACTGACCCGCTTAATCCCGTAAAGATCACTACAGCTGGCGGCGAAACAACGTGGGGGCAGCTTGCTGACAGTGTTGTAAAGTCGGCGAAGATTCCAGAGCGCTTGCGTATGATAAAAGAGGGTACTGCGGAAAAAGGAGAATCTGTTTGGGATGTAGAGCCAGGAGCTGCCGAGAAAACTGGAGCACAGCCTTTAATGGAACTCTCCGGCTATCTCGCTCGCGTAGGAACCTATCTGCGTGAGTTTGTGCCTGTAGAAAAACTTGGTGAATATGACCTTGTTCGAGCTGTAAAAGAAACAGCACAGCATGAGATAAAGCAAGCTGACCTCGGCGGAGAAATCCCTCGTGGTCCTGTTGATGTAGGTGCTGGCATCGACGCCGTAGCCTGGGCCAAGAAGAATCCCGAGCTTGCCAAGAAGGTCGCCGCTGTAGGTGCAGGTGCAGCTGCGGGGATGGCACTGTCTAACCTATACGATCCCGAGCATCCGCTTCGTGATGCCTTATATGGTGCCCTAGCCGGTGCAACCTTTGGCACTCCCGGCGGGCGAGCGTTGCTTAAGCGTGTTGTGTCGTCGCCCGACGAAGCGATAGGACTAATCTCCACCCGGCTCGGTAACATCGCCCCGGAGCTTAAGTTTGCCCTTCGCCGGCATGAGTCACGAGTCCTCGGTATAACGGACAAGCTCAACGATCAAGTTTTGCCCTTCCTCAGCGCACTCGGGGGGCTGTCGAAGGATGTGTTGCCAGTGGCGAAGCGTGCTTTGCTCAACGGTGACATTCGTGCGCTTGCACAGATTCCAGAACTCCGCGCGACTTACCCAGCAGTGGCAAAGGTGCTTAAGGGGCTTGAGGAGCAGCTGCAATCCCTTGGTCGTTTCCAAGAAGGCGTTGCTAATTACTTCCCGCGGGTTGTACGGGACTTTGAAGGACTCAAGAAAGCGATCGGGCAGGAGGCCTCAAAAGGGCTTGAAGCAATGCTTGTAAAGGCCGAGGCTAAATCCATTGTTAAGAATGGACGAGGACTGTCAGAGCTAGAACAAAGCATTATTGTTAATCGCTACCTGTTCAGTCAGGATAAAAGTTCTTTTCAGCCGGGATACGCCAAGGCTCGCAAGATGGACTCGGTACCAGAAAACCTTGTCGAGTTCTACGAAGGCCCACAAGAATCGCTGTTGCGTTATCTCTCGGGAGCGGTGAATGATATTGAGACTGCGAGATTCTTCGGGCGTGATCTATCGACAGCGCGGAGTGGGAAGAAACAATATACGGATGTAGATCGTTCAGTTGGAAATCTCACCAACAGGTTAATTAAAGAAGGCAAGCTTACGCAGCCGCAGGCTATGGAGGTGCGTAGTATGCTCAAGGCGCGATTCCAGGGCGGTGAAAAGGGAATGAGCGAGCCACTCGCGGCGACGAGGAATCTTATCAATGCGAGCTTGCTTGGGAATATTGCATCGGCGGCAACGCAGGTTGGTGACATAGCGACCGTCTTCGCTTATCACGGCCTTGTCCCTACGGTGCAGGCGACCATTGAAATGCTCCGCGGAAAGTCTCGAATCACCCCCAAAGACCTCGGCATCGTCAATCACGTCGCGGAGGAACTCTCCGAGATGGGCTGGACCGGGCGGGCGCTGCATATGACGATGAAGGTCTCTGGCTTTCATGCAGTGGATATGCTTGGGAAGAAGCTTAATATGAACGCGGCCCTTATTAAGAACTCTCGCCTTGTGCGCTCGACGAAGGGTGAAGCTGAGTTCCGCGCGAAGTACGAGTCGGCCTTCGGCGAAGAAATCGGTCAGGTGATCGATGACCTTAAGAATCGCCGGATGAGCGAGAACGTCGAGCTGCTCGCCTTCAACGAACTCTCCGATTTCCAGCCAATCTCGAAAGCAGAGCTGCCACAGATGTACCTGGAGCATCCGAACGGGCGGATACTTTACCAGCTCAAGACATACCAGCTCAAGCAAATGGATGTAGTGCGGCGCGAGGCTTACCAAGAAATAGTTAGCGGTGATGCTCGAAGAATGTACAAAGGCGCGAAGCGCCTCATGATTCTCGGCACTGGCTATGCTCTCGCCGGCGTAGCCCCGGATGCGATCAAGGACTGGGTTGAGGGGCGCGACGTTGATGTGCTCTCCACGCCGAAGCTCGTTGAGAACGCGTTGCAGACCTTCGGCATCAATCGCTATGTCGGGGAACGACTGAAGAAAGGGCAGGTCGTCGGCGCATTGCAGGATATGGTTACTCCGCCGATTCGAGTGCTGGAGGATATAGTGAAGCTCACCGAGAAATCGGTGAGCTATATCCCCATCGCCGGGCGATCATTCTATAATCGTTACCTCGGCGGGAATGAGCGCAAGGAGATCGCGGAGAAGCGCTACATGAATCAAGGCAAGACGCCGGCGGAACGCGAGCGGCTGAGTGATGAGGCTCGGGACTACTTGCGTGAACGCTCGGCGGAGAAGCGAGAGAAACGGAGGGAGGGAAGATGAAAGAACTTGATGCACTGTTTGCGGAAATTGAACCTTTAATTGAAAGGGTAAAACGTGAGCCTTTACGAGAGGGCGAAAAGTTTTGTAACGGGTGTAAAACAGTAAAATCTGTGACAGAATTTAATAATCGTAGAGATCGCGGCTCAGCAGATCGTTATGGAAAGGTATCTAAATGCCGGGCGTGTACTACCGCGGCTGCTCACGATTGGTACTATCGAGATCACGAAAAAGCTAAAAAACTGGCGCGGGCAACTCAGTATAAGCGCAGGCATGGAGAGCGTATCACAGATGCAGAGGCTACTAGATTAGCAAAAAGCAACGTTGGCTATTGTGATCTATGCTCTGATTATGGAGTTATATTTATAGATCACGACCATAAAACAGAAGCTCGACGTGGGTTCTTGTGTAGCCGGTGTAACTTTGCACTAGGCGGCTTTAAGGACAGTATAGAGTTGTTGCAGAAAGCGGCGGCTTATCTATTACGTTATACGGAGTTTATATAATGGGAAAAGCCGATTATTTAGCCTTGGGCGATTACAACGCTCAGTGCTATGAATGTGGCAGGAAGTTCAAAGCGTCGGAATTGCTCAGGCACTGGCAAGGGTATTATGTTTGCAAGGAGCACTGGGAACCAAGACAGCCACAAGATTTTGCCAGGGCGGTGCCGGATGTGCAGACGCCTCCGTGGGCACAACCGATGCCGACAGACACTTATGTAATCGGCGGGGCTGGCATTACTTCGGCTGGCGGCGTTTCGCGTGCTGGAGCCTCGGGCGTTATTATCCCCGGCGACGGAATTACAACTGCAGATCGATTCATCCCTGACGCAGGAACAGCAAGCTCCTTCACTGACTTTACCAGCGCTGCTACTATAATAAGCGGAGGGACTGGTTATACGGAAGGAGACACTCTTGTTATAGTCGGCGGAACTGGAACAGCTTCTACTGTTATAGTAACAGCCGTCGATGGATCGGGCGAAATCACAGAGATTATCAACGGAACAGTTGGTGACTACACAGCAGCTCCGACTTGCTCTGCTAATGCCTTGCTGCACTTTGATGGAGCAAACGGCGCGACTACTACTGTAGATGAAGCTGGCCATGCAGTAACGATTGCGACTGGATCGCAGTTATCTACGACACAAGAGAAGTTTGGCTCGGCGTCTCTTGTTATGGATGCTCTTGTTAATCCAGGGTCCGTAAATCGCGGAGCAGTGCTAGATGGAATCACCACGCTAGGCACTGCTGGCTGGACCATTGAGTGTTGGTGGTATAATCCAACAGGGACTATTACCTGGCGTTTAGTCACAGCAGGCAATGGCTCTGAGTATCTAACTCCTGGGTATGGTGTGATGGTCATCTGGAGTGATGTGGGAGTTAACTTCTCGCTCTACCTTAGCTCAAACGGTACTAGCTGGGACCTTGCCAACGCATCCGGTGTAGCAGGCGTTAGTATGAACGCGGGCTGGAACCATGTAGCAGTTACATTTGATAATGCTGCAGGGCATTATTATACTTATGTGAATGGAGTGAAAAAGCACGATGTTACTAGTTCCAGTACAATATGCGATATTAGTCGCATTTGGATAACGCCCTCGGACTATAATGGGTCATCGTTACTTTTGACTGCCTGGATTGATGAGTGGCTTCTTTCTTCTACTTGTAGGTATCCCGGCGGTACAACTTTCACGCCTCCAACGTCAGCTTTTATCTATAGCTCGGCTAATTGTATTGTAGAGGTTTCAGGTGGTACAGGTACTGGGGCGTCTGTTACTTATCCAACTATTGCAACGGTTAATTGGGCCACCTACAATCCAGGTCATGCGCAGTCCTATCTTAGCCTGCAAAACAGCAACCTCCTCGCGCAGTCTACTGCATCGCCGGAGTTTGTCTCCGCTTGGACTGTTACAAATGTGGGTAGTACTGTCTTTCAGCAAACAGGTGAAACGGGGCTGCTGCGTTACTGCGAATTTACCGATCCCTTTGGGAATGGCTTTGACCTAGCTAGTGTAGCTAACCTCAATTACTTTGGACTGATCAAGAGTGATTTCGTGCCGACGGATAACACTTTTATAGGCTCGACCTCGGATAGCTACGGCATCTCGACCGGCGGGCTTAAGTGGAATAATAACTCCTCGACAGTTTATGGCTCTAGCTGCAACGCGGTTCCTCTCGTCGTCGGGCTTCTCTTCGACTCCGTGAATGGAACGCTCGCGGTGATGCTTAATGGCTTGAGTTACGGTACTGTCTTTACAGGTATCTCGGGCAGCTATTGCCCTGCAATCTCCCTCGGCATCGGGCGGATTATTATAGCTAACTTTGGTGCGAGTGCGTGGACTTATGATCCTCCAACAGGATATGTCGGATGGACCGGCTAGTCACACTCCGCCGCGTCGATTCCGGCGATCAAGGTGTCTTCGGTACTCTCACCGCCGAGGGCTTCCGCTGCTTCACCGGCGAACTTCCCTGGAGAGATAATGCTTCCCTTAAATCCTGCGTCCCCTCAGCATCCTACATCCCTCCCGGACGCTACCGCGTTATCTGGACACCCTCCCCTCGACTGCGCAAGAATACCTATCGCCTTCTGGGAGTCCCGAATCGTTCGGGGATACTTATTCATAGCTCTAACCTTATGGGAGATCGCAGTCTGGGGTATAAGGCTCAGCTGCTGGGGTGTATCAGTCTGGGAGAGCGGATTGGATTTATTGCGGGACAGAAAGCGCTCTTAATCTCGCGGCCCGCTGTGCGAAGATTCGAGGAAGTGATGCAGCATAAACCCTTTACATTGGAGGTGACAGATGCTTGAGATTTTAGGTACATTGGTAGGTGGAATATTCTCCGGCGGCGCGACAGGAATTATAGGAGTGATCGCGCAGCGATTTGCGGACTATAAAAATAAACAGCTGGATATGCAGCTGGAAGCGCAGAGACATGCGAACGCTGTGGCTCTCCGCGAGGTCGATGCGAAGATCATGCAGCAAGAGGCGGCGGCGAAGATTCAAGTCGTCGAGCTAGAGACAGCGGGCGCCTCGGATGTAGCGGATGCAGCCGCATTTGCGGCCAGCTATGCGCTCGAACCAAAGCGCTATTCAAGCGAGGCTGCGCTGACGCCGGGGCAGAACTGGCTTATGGTCGCGCTTGATGCACTGAGGGGGAGCGTAAGGCCGCTGCTGACGATGTATCTTTGTGTTCTTGTTACGGCGATCTACATCGAGGCGCGGCTGACGCTTCGCGCAAATGGCGGCGAGCTATCGCCAGAGCAAGCGCTCGATCTATTCAAGCTCATGCTCGGCACGATCTGCTATGTGTGGACTACGGTTACCTTGTGGTGGTTTGGTACGAGGAATCGAAGCACGCAATCTTCGTTGAAATAACCAGAGGAGAACCTGCTGTGGCGGAAAAACAAAACGAACTCGCACCAGTTCATCTAATCCTGTCTGAGGAGCAAGTAAATGATATTGCAGAGAAAGCGGCAAAAAGGGCACTTGAGCTTGTATACGCGGAGGTTGGGCGAAGCACAGTTAAGGCGGCTTTATGGATCATTGGGGCGGGTGTGCTTGCGCTTCTTGCTTGGCTCGGTGCGCGGGGGAAGATCTAACGACGGCGGAGGCAATTCGCCGCGTTAGTGCAAGTGAACTCACCGGCGAGCATCCTGGCCCTGTAGCGCCGAATGGTACGAACACTGACGCCAAGCCTGGCGGCGATAAGCTCGTTGTCCTTGTACAGGGAGAGGAATTTCCACAGGCAACAGTAGCCGAGGCCACTCGTCACGAGGTACTCTGTATTTGCATTACGTTGTGTATCCGCCGGTACATTACGTTTTGTTTCCATCACCTCCCCCATTCGCCGCCCGAAGATAAACCCCAGTCGGCTGGTTATCCACCACGATCTGGCCCGAGTTTAACGCCCCCTGCATGATGCCCTCGAAATTGCGGAAGTCGGGGAAGTAGTTATGTATCATCGCGTAGGCCTCAGTGTAGAGGACCGGCCCTTTCCGGCGGACGAACTCGATGAAGCGCTCCGCCTGCATTGATTCCTCGGTGCGGCCGATGCGAGAGAAGACTCGGTGCATGTCGGCTTCGATATCGACAAGCATTGTCTCGGCGAGCTGGAGGTCTTCCTCCGTGATCGTGAGGGAGTCCCCGCGAGACGCACTCAGTACCATCGCGATCTTGTGCATGTGGGTTTGCTTCCTGGCGGCATAGCCCTCCAGCATCTGATCGTCCATCCGGGCAGTCGCGTTACGCCAAAACTTTTCATACCACTCCTTGCCCCAAACTCGTGCGGCAGGGGTGATGGTGTAAGGCCCAACGAGCATTGAAATCTTTTCGAGATCTTGAATCAGCTTAGTACGTAACGTAGCATCACCTTGCCCAATCATCTCATCAACATAAGCAATATACTTTTCTTTTTGATCTCCGTAGACAAATATACAACGCGACGATAATCCGCCTCCAATCATCGCTTGCGGCATGTTATCAGCGATCCAATGCGGTGTTGTACCGGCTTGAAGATTTATCCAAGGCGCTTCTACTATATCATTCCCAGACATCTTCGTTATTTTTTCATAGGTTTTCTTTCCATCCCAGAGTTCTATAAGTAGATTAATCATATCACGGTCTTGCAGATTCAAGAGCGAGCCAAGTTCTGAGGCAACAAGGGTAAGTGGCGACATAGGATGATACTCGCCGTTGTACTCGAAGGCCTCGCTTGCGGCCGCAAACGCAGTCACAAGTGCTTGCCAGGTTATTGCATTCGGTCCGAATTTAATTCCGGGTACTTGACGAAGCAAGTCCATAGATATATCTATGGTGGTTGATTTAGCAACAACTCCGGGTGGTCCAACAAAAATTACGTAAAAACTGGGGAACCATTGAAATCTGCGCATGTCAATCCATACTCGACGACGCAGAGCTCCAGCAACCATACCCACCGAGCTCCAGAAGTGCATCCTTTTTGGAGCTTCCGTTACCGATGCATATTCTAGATAGGCAGGAATAAAATTCGCAAAATTCCTTGCCATCTAGTAACCTCTGTTTTTTGTATTCTCTGCGTGTGAAATCCACCTACAATTCTCTTTATAATACCCTTTATTATTATCTATGCGATCTAATTCTAAACCATCAGGACAAGCTCCCATATCATTAAAAAAAGCTTGAAAGTTACTCCAGGCGGGGCAGTAAGTTATACCACGACCACCGTACCATTTATAGTTATCACGCTCTTTATTGTCACAACGGCTTTTCATGGCTGCCCAAATACGGTAAGTGCGGGTTGCTCCTTCGCCGCCTTTCTGCCCGTGTGTTTGACAAACAGCTTTAATTCTATCGTTACGGTAGCAGCCGCAGGATTTTGTGTGTCCAGCCATTATATTTAGCTTTAGATAGCGTTTAACTATACCACAATCACAGGTACAAATTACCTCACGGCCAAGCGTTTCTATTACAGTTAAGCGCCCAAAACGTTGGCCTGTTATATGACGAGTCATGAGCAGTCTCCCCAGCTTATTGTTGATGTTTTAACTCCGGTAGGAATTATTAAAGGGTCCTCGTAGGGGATTGGAATGCGGCTATGCTGTAACATGAGAGGGATGATCACTTCTTTTTTATGTGTTGGAAATTGCCCTGCTAGCGAATCGTGCACCTGGAGTAACACCTGCACATCGGGGATGTTTTTGTAGAAGCTTATCCAGATCTTGTTGATAAGGATTCCTACGGTGCTTTGTGGAATCCAGGCAATAGCTTCCGGAAGAAGTCCTTCAAGCCGATCAAATATATACCAGCGATAACCCCAACGGTTTTCAACAAAACGTCGCTTGTTAATTTGATCTTCAATTGATTTCCAGTAAGGTTCTATTGTTGGGTGGATTGAGAGGTATGTCTTTTTAGCTTTAGTTACCTCATGGATTGTTCTTCCTGTATGCGCTGCAAGCGTTTTTTCCTGTGCATAGTAATCAGTGGCGTGACAAAACACCTTCGAGAACTCTCGCTTGTGTTTCCTCGGGCCTCGGTGGTCCCAGTATTTAGGGTGGGTTTCTACGAGTTCGTCTAGGGGTGGCGGCTCGACTCCATCGAGGAGATAAACGTGGAACAGGTGCATATCAACTCCCATCTTTAGGGAGTCCTTAAGAATCTTATCGTCTATTTCCCACGCAAAGACTTGAAGGTCCGCACGATCGAGGTCCATGTCGAAAAATGTGAATCCAGGATCTGGACCGTACATGGACCTGATATTCGGTAATGTAAAGTCCATCGAACCCCGAGCTGCGGCTTTTCCGGAGGACTTGCTCTTTTCGGAAGGGATGGTCTGAAGGTTTCCCCCGCTTCCAAACGGATTCTTAGACGAGGAAAGACGATAGCTGTAAGGCGCTGATTTCCCACCTGCGTCTCCTGCAATGTTAAAGGAACATCTCATCCTGCCATCCTCGTCGGGCGGCATCATTACGAAGTCTTTGAAGAACTTGTGCAACGTCCGAATATCCGCGATTGCATTGCATATGGGGCGTAGCAAGGGCTCACGCGCACCGAGGCGGGTTAGTGCCTCGTCGTCAACCGTCGGGCGCATCGCTGTGCGGCCATCGACAATTGTGCGCTTGTAGATGACCGGCTGCTGAAGGTCCTCGTAGAACAGCGCCTGCATCTGCTTCGGCGAGCCGGGGTTGATGGAATGGCCGAGAACGTTGTAAAGGAATGCCTCGCGATGCGACAACTCCTCCTGAATGTCCTGCGCCATCTGGCCCTTGATTTCAGTGCGGACGCGAACGCCGCGAAGCATAGCGCGGAGGACAGGATAGAATAACTCCTGCTGTGTGGATTCGACAGAAGCAAGCCCCATCTGATTAGTAAGGTCGGACAGAACCTCGCCGACCTCACGAGTGTAGATGCAATCCTGGAGGTTGTATCGCCAGCGAACATCCTCGGGTTGGCCTGTAGCTATCTTACCCTCCTCTTTCCAGTATACATACCAATCCGCATATAAAGATGCAAGGAAGGATAGACCTTTTGGCAGAGCACAAAATATGCTGTGCTGAGAAATCATCGTATCCTGCACGCCACGAGGGATGAAATGCCAGTGGCGCGAAACGTATTGAGCGTCATACAAGCCGTTTTGCCAACGGACGGCAATGTTCTTGTGGGTGAGAAGCTTGTAGAGGAGATAAACGATCTCGCCTTCCTCGTCGGCGGACCAGTAGCCTTCGCGCTTGCCCTGAGTCATAAGAGGGATGCAGAGGCCGGCTGTGCGGGACCAGGAAAGGCCAATGCAGTCTATGTGGCCCCCGCGAGTTTCAATGTCGAAGTCAAGCCACATGGGGGGCTGGAGATGCTCGGCGTCGGAGATAAGGGCGCGCAGAGTGGTGCAAACCTGGCTGAATGTGGGGCGCGTGATAAAGTCCCACGTCGGGCGATTCTCGTATGTGCGCGAGGTCATGTGACGCTTCGCCCGGCGAAGGTCATAGACTGCGAGTGGGCGATTCTCCCACTGGCGGCGAATGGCTTCGGGATGAATAATGGGGATCAGCTTTGGCATTGGTTCAAGCAAACCGCGCTGCTTCGGCCAAGTAACTGTGGGCTGTACTTGAAGCAACGACCCGCGCCACTTCATAACTCCCCAGTTTCCAGTGAGTGCCCACATAGAGAGGTTGCCTAGCGTAATAATAAGGTTCGGCTGCACCATTTCAATCTCAGTGAGCAGCTCGGCATAGCCTTCATGAATCTCCGGCGTACACCAGCGATCACGAAGCAGCTTGTGGCGAGGCGTTATGTCTTTCTTCGCCTTGGCCATGAATGCGGAGAGCTGGTTGCCGGGAGGACGGACCTTGCACACATTTGTGACGTAGCACTCCGACCGCATGATACCTGCCTCGTGAAGCATCCTGTTTAATTCCGCGCCGGATGGCCCGACGAAGGGAGTGCCTTGGCGTTCCTCTTGCTCGCCAGGAGCTTCGCCGACTATCATCAGACGCGTCGGGATAGGGCCCTCACCATTGACTCTCATATACTATTTCCTTGGTTAGTGTTATTATCGAGCCCTGTTTTTTATACGCTGTAGCAGCTTCGAAATAAGCTGCAGCTAAACCGCGCTTTGTTTGCTCGAGCTTTTCCGCTACAGCAGCTGCTACAAAGCATTCCTCCCAAGTAAAAGCTATTCCAGCGGGAAAAATAACTGGATGCACAAGCAGCCGAGATTGGACTATCGGCATTAAGCTTCCAACGCGCACAATCGCTGGCGCTGCAGCAGCAACAAGACAGGCCTGAAGGAATCCGCGGCGGTTCATTAGGCTTCTTTCCTAAACGTGTCGATCAGGTACCACAGGTGAACGGCGGGCTTAAGTCGTTTCACTGGCTTATGTGTCCACTTTTGCGCATACGCTAGTGCGAGTTCCTTCGTCGGGAAGTATTTCTCGAAGTAGTGATGGCCACTGCCCCACTGGACAGAGACTGCGTAGCGATCAATGGGCATGGCTAGGACGCTTCAGGTACATGCGCTGGATTTACAAGCGCGCCTTCAGCTTTATAAGCCCAATTGCTTCGCAGATTATTGTTTAGCGTGTTATCCCAAAAAGCTATTCTACCCGTTACATAACCTTTGTGTGTTTCAGGGTCTTGTTCGTAGGTAAAATCGCGACGTATAAATAGTAAAACAGTCTTGTCAAGTAACGATTCTCTACTTATGGGTAAATCTGAGATTGTCTTAGCTATTTCCAAGCAACAGTGTTCCTCGAAGCCCTGTAACCCTAATGTTATAAAGACAATTCTGTGCATTATATACAAGGATTCTTTTTGCGCTGATAGCTCAAATGGAAACTCTAGCCAGGCGCGCTCTGCACCATCTAGTACAGAATAATTAGTGCGAAGCCAAGCGTTTAACTTTTTAGCTGTTGTAGGAAGCATACTGTTCTCCTAAAGTCCTATCGAAAGGTCAAGTTCCTTCTGCGCCTTCAGCTGCTCAATGCGCTTAACCGCGAGTCCATACGAACCCGTATCCAACTCCACCCCAGTCGCACGACACTTGCTGGCGTGGGCGGCAGGGAATATCGGGCCAGTACCGCAGAAGGGGTCGAGTACGGTGTTCCCTGGTAGTACGGATCGGCGGAGAAGATCTTCGTATAGCGCGACAGGTTTTTGCGCGGAATGACCAAGGTTACTGTCAGCTGCGTAATCGAGAACGTCACCTGCCATACGCAGGGTTGTGCGCTTGCCTTTGACGGCGTAGAGGATGATTTCATATTTCCTTTGTGGTCCATTTTCAGGCCAAGGCGCGCGAGAGCCGGAACGCTTGAGCCAGATTAGAGGGGTGCGAAAGACCCACCATCCGGCGGCTGACATTTCGCCGCGGAGCCAGTGGAACAGGTCTACGTCGCAGAAGCAATAGAGGTGGGCTTGGGGCTTCGTGATGCGGAAGCTTTGGATGGCGAGTTCGCGGAGGAGAATCTCGGCGTTCTCGGGAGAATCTTTGTAGCCGTGAGCGCCCGCGGCTCGTCCGCCGGAGTCGCCGAACTCGTCCGCTCCCATGCCATAGGGAGGGTCGGTGAGGATCACATCGAACTGCTCGGCGGGGCAATCACGGAGCCACTCGAGGGCGTTAGCGTTTATGGCTTTGTGGAGGTCCGCGGTGAAGGTGCGCCCGACTTGCTCGCCAAGGACCCTGGCCTTCGCGGTGTTCTCTTTCCGGCGGAGAGCCTTGAATGCTTCATCAACGGACTTCGCGCCGGCGACCTCGGGATCATCGAGGTGGGCAGCGACAATGATCTCCCGGCGAGTGTTCTCGCGATTGATGCCACTGCCGTCTCCGCGAACCTCGGTAGCGATCTCGGTGATGCTCGGACGAGGTTCGCCGGCGGCTGCCGCCTGCTTGTTGCGGAGGCTCTGCAGTCGGGCAACCGCGGCGGCGTGCTCCTGCCACGTAAGGTCGGCCCGTTGCGTGTTCTCCTCTAGCTCGGCTTCCTCGTAAGCGAGAGGATCAAGTTCTTCGAGCAACGTATAAGGAATGCTCCCAAGAGCAACAACCTCTCCATCGTGCTTGATGGCTTGACCGAGACTAGAGAGATCTTGTATAGCACGAAGACGGCGTTCACCGGCGACGAGAACGTATGTACCTTCGACTGTAGTGCGGAGAATAATAGCATGGAGGAGTCCTCTTGTAGCTATACCATCAGCAAACTGATGCAGCTCGGCGGCATCAAATTCCTTTCGCTGGCGATTTGGGGAGATTACGATTTGATCTATGGGAATTGTTTTCACTTTGTGCTCGGTGAATGTGGTTGAAGAGTCGGCGTACAGCGTATCCCCGCCCGATGCTTATGACTGTGAAGATTCCTCCGATAGCTAGGTTACTCGCTAGCGGAATATGAATGCCAAAGAGGGGAAACACAAGTAACTGCGCCCCCAAAGCTACGAGGTAGCCGATTGCTACGTTGAGCAGGGCTTCGACGAAGGATTGGAGGCGCGATTGCATTAGTTGAGGTTCACGACACGGAGCTGCGCGACCTGTTCTTGCTGCTGCGGTCGCGGAGCGTCGGGATTAACCCATTCGTGGACCTTGCCTTCTACCACAACCGCTTTGCGATTTTCACCATCGCCCTTGTAGAAAGTTTCTTCCTTGACGGTAGTGACTCGCTCTTCGATTTGAATTGAAGTGTCACGGAAAGCTTCAACGCCTTCAAATACAGCCATTTGCTTCTGGCCGTTACGAATGCGCAGGCCCATCTTGCCCATGTTGTTTGGGCTACCAGGGATTAACGCACCGAAAGTAATTACCCAGGTTGAAGGAATGGTAATCTTTTTCTGGGTACCATCCTTCATTACGAGTAGGTACTGCGTGGTAGCGGGGGCTTTTTTCATGACTAGCCCGGCAGAACCATTGAGACTTTCTCAACAATCGAGTCTTGATAGTCTTCATGCGCTATCTTGACCTTGACCACCTTGCCCTGCAGATGCCGCCATGCAAAGGGCTGGCCCTTGACGTTTGTGCCAGTCGCATCACGATAGAGGCGCTGCCCGCGATTGCGCCCGACTGCGTTGTCGATAGTATTCTGCGGGGTAAGGTCGATCATAGGCCGGTCCGTGATGGTCAGCTCGGGCGGAAGGCCCAGCGCCTGCACCATGTCGGGCACTTGGATGCGGAGGGGAATAACCATCTGCAGCCAGGGCTGGCCCGCTCGATCACCCTTGCTGATGGTGCCGGAGGCGGGCTTGATCTCGCCAATGACGGCGGTGTAAAGGCCGTTGGAGTCGGCGGGATTTTCAACGGGGAGCGGCGGACGCTTTTCGTTGGATTCGCTGATTGTTGCATCGAGGAACACGTTGGGGTCGAACATTGACATTTGAAACTCCTTTCAGGGTTGGTAGGATTAGGCGCAGGGGTCGCGCTGCGCCGCCGCGCTTGCTAGGTGCCGCTCCGCTTCTTCCAAATGTCGAAGATGGCGGCGAAGTTCGGATCGATTCCGCTGCGGTAACCGAGGCTCCGCGTCTTGGTATCCACGCCGTAGGCAGCGGTGTCCCAAGTGAACTTGCCTCCCTCGCGGACTGCGTAGATTACGTCGGAGAAGAGCGTGGGAATCTCGGTGGCGAGCGCTTTGCCGATTGCCTTGATCATGATCTTGGCAGTTTGGGTAACTGCGTCCGTCTCTCGGTCTACATGGGCGGTCATCACGAAGGGGCATTCGATGCCCTGGGTACAGAGTCGCAGGAAGTTCATCAAGTTATTCTGCGCCACGCCGTAGTCGCCGGGGGATGCCATCGGGCGGGAGCCTATTTGCATTTTCATCGAGGCATTGGCGGTCTCCGTGAGACTGTCCATAGCGAAGATTCGATTCGCCGGGAAGGTGTCGAGGGAGCCGAGACTCTTTCCTGTTCTGTCGTCCTTGAAGTCGGCGCAAGACTGGAGTATCTTCCAGAACGCGTTTGACTCCCCGCCCCGGTTGGAATCGGTCGACTTGGCGAGGGCCTCATAGGTGAGGCGCCCGACCTTATCGGCTTGCTCGATGAGGGTCTTGAGGGCAATCGGCCGGGTGACCTGCTGGTGCCAGTAGATGCAGGCGGGCGGCTCCTGTCCCTTGTCGCGGAAGTATCCGAGGAAAGATTCCAGCCCGCTCTCGGTGAAGAGGATAGCGAGTTCGAAGTTGTTCTTCGCGCACCAGTCGGCGAGAGTGCCTAGGGAGTATGTTTTGCCGGTGCCGCCAAGGCCCATAATGCAGACCTTAGGGCCGATGAGACTGCGAGAGTCTTCAGCCATCACGCCAGCACTTGGTGAGCAACTGCGCGAATTGTGAAGAGAGCTTCCTCGAAGGGCGAGCCGGTTCCACCGGCGTAGAGATTGCCGAAGCGAAGGGGCTCGTTAACGGGAGTCCAGGCGGAGGCGGAGCACTCACCGGTGTCACCTTGGACTACGATGCGATAGCGCTGCGCGTCGTCGTATTCGAGGATAGGAAGTGGCTTGGTGATGATGGGCTTTTTCATGCTGCTAACTCCTTTTCATAATGGTTAAGGTGAATCATAAATTCCCGCTTTAATGCCTCGGGCGGCAGAGATTCGAGGAGGTTTTCTAGATGCCAGGCTAGGAGACTTCCTGGAATGTTCCAGGGGTCACGATGCTTTTCGCAAGAAACCTCCATTACGTCAAAAGTTTGTCTGTCTCCTCGCGAGTCGTGCATTACCATTCGCGCCCAGACTTCACCACAATGACAACAAAAAAAAGCATAACTACTCCTACGCCAACGAAGATCAGATCGCCCAGAGTCATAGCTAAGCTCGCCCAGAAGACGGCTGCCGAGGAAAATATAGCCAGTGTATATTTCATGAAGCGTACCATCAGGGGTGGTCCAGTGGGAGGGAGTGTTTATTTGATGCTCCCGGCGGCGAGCATGGCACGGTAGCACAGTTTTGCGTCTTCGCGTTCGCAGCGTGTTGGGTCAATGGCGCGAAGACCAGCTTTCGCCATTTTTTCTGTCGGCTCCGTCGGCACAACAGCGTAGCCGGGAGGGATGGCGTAGAGCTTAGTTTTGTCCGGCAGTGTTTCTTTAACAGCCACAAATTGAAGCCTTCGTATATCGCCAAGTCCGGCGTAGGCAATCTCCGCAACCGGCTCAAGCGGGGCCGCACCCTGCGCAATGTCTCCCTGCCCTACAATAGGAACTTCGCGCTCTGTTAGCGTATCGCCGCCTGAGATACATTGCACAGTGGCAGTCGAGAACTGCGCGAGTGCGGATTCTTTATTCGCCCAGTGGTTCGGGTTCTTACTCCAGCCTTCAGAGTCGGTGCCGTATGGGTCCGCAGCAGGCGCAGGAGGTACTGATGCCTTGCATTTCTCTACTTGGGGCTTAGTATCCTGCGGTGCTGCGGATTCTGTCGTTAGTGGCAAAGCGCGAACTTCTTGTACGATACGGAATAACTGGTTGTTTTCGCTTGGATGGATATGCGTCTGTCTACAGTAATCCATTAGTGCATTCCATACAGTTACAGCCGCCCGCTCGTAGCAGGCGCGTTCTTCGTCGGGGGTCATAGCGTTAACTCCAGATCATCAGATGCGTCAGCCTCGCCAGTTGTACAGGAAAAGCACATTCCACAGCCGCCGTAATTCCACTGCATTTCATCGCAGTTAAAGCAGCGTCGCGGCTTACGTTTAGCAAGCGCGATCAATTCTTGCAGGGATCGAGTATCCCCAGCATCCTTTGATTCCTGTGGAGTGATATAACCACCATAGTTATTCATTTCCCTTTCTCCTGTATTGCGGATTCTTTGATGGCGGCGTCGATGGCGACATCAATCTGCTCACCAGTCATTCCGTTTTTCCCTTGCCATCCGAATTTGCTGTTGTCATTTCTAAGCCACCGATACCGCTTCGCATCCTGCTCCACTTCCGCAAGGCGGCGCTCGGCGGATTCGGCGCGCTCATGTTCTTTATCCAATCTGCCGCACAAGTCATTCCCTGCATCACGTTCTGTTCTGCGCCACATTGGCCCGCACTTGTTTGGGCATTCTTGCGGAGCGTTGTTCGCCGCAACGCGCCCGCTAGATGCATCAAGAATTGTTGTCACCAAAACACAACCGCACTTCGCACACTTCAAAACTCCAGGAACATATACAAGCCGTTCCGCTTCCTCCCGCGCCTTGCGCTCGGCCTCAAGCTCCCCGATCTTTTCGTACAGTACTGCCCCCGTCTCGTGGTGGCGCACTATCTCGGCCTCAAGCTGGCCTTGCAGGGAGCGGATGGCGGCGGCTGCGTCTTTCTTCGTCTGCTCTATGTAGCCAAAGGACGGAGCATTTACGCTATCCAGCCGCGCCAGCAAGTCGTCGTGGGTGGTCATGGCTCAATCCGCAAAGTGCGCAGTGTGTCTATTAATTTCTTAGCTGCATCTTTAATTCCATAGCCCTCGTTATCTGCCATCCAAGCAACCGCCGCGATGATTTGATCTTTTACAGATAACTGTGATAATGGAACGTCAGGTAGTTTTGCGTACTCAAGTATTTCGCGCTTCATCATTCTTCTCCTATTGCAGCACGGAGGGCGTAGGCAGTAGGTGTTCCGTGCGATGGGTCGTTGTAAAACGCCTTCGCCAGTTCCCGCAGTTCGAGGTAGGCAGCTTTTAGGTTGTCCCTATCTCGTACAGATACGATTCCGTGTTCTGCTGCTTTCTTCGCCGCTTTGTGGTCAGCCATTGCTAGACTCCTTGAATACATCGGGGAAGGCGGCGCGGATTCTTTTGCTGGTAATCAGATATGCCTGCCAGCGGTCGGAATCGTTCAACTGCCGCATTTCATCTTCGGCAGTTTCGTTCATGATTTTCTCGCACTTCCTCACATCCTCCCGCCGCTTTTGTTCCAGCGCCGCAAGCTGCTGCCGGAGTTCGACGGTCTCGCGTTCGGCAGTATCCCTATCTCGTTCTGCCTGGCCCAAACGTTGTATAAGCTGCCAGCGCGTATAGTCTTGCAATACGTATTGCAACTGTTCCATTGTCCTCGGCGTCGGCGTGTCAGTCATTATCTGCTCCTTCTCGCTCAATGTTAATCAACGCAACTTCTGCGTCAATAATTCGCAGATTTGCGCAGAGTCTCGCCGACGTGCCGGGAAACGTGAGTGCACCGACTTCACGCAAACGAGCTAGTTCGGCTTGCCTGTGCGCGATGCGCGCTGCTTGAGCCAAGACTTCGCTTTGCTTCATGCCATTCCCTTTACAAAAGATGGCGTCAACTTGTCGCAACCAATATGAATACAGTGATTCACCACCTTGTCCATTTCTGTCGCCATCTTTGCTCTTGCCTTGACTGGCGAAAATCCATACTGAGCTAAATCATTGCGTCCAAGGTAAGTATAACACCGTCCCGTCCATGAAGCGTGCTTGATTACCATTACAACTGAATTTAATTGCATGTTTGCTCTGTAATGCGCCTCTCGCACCACGCGAAATGTATCGCCCTTGCGTAGAATGTCCCCGTTGCGAATATTGTCGCGCCAGTCTTTTTCAACAGTTGAGGCTCTACGCCATGAAGGGCAAATGTAGAACTCGCCTAGTTTATCGCGACATTTAAACCATTGACTCACGCCGTCGACTCCTCAAGCAGTGTTTCTGTTCTAGTGACAGGATTCCATTTACGTCTTTGAAACTGTTGTTGCAACAATGCCTCCGGCGAGCGCATCTGGCAGACATTCCTGAAAATGCAGCCGCCGTACTCCGTACACGCGTGGTCGAGGTTGAAGTCGAAGTAGCCTTCCTCCCAGCACTTAATCATTCGCTGGATATCGCGGAGGAGCTGGGCATACCAGCGCTCGATCTGCCAGGAGGGGCGGTAAGTGATTGCTTGGAGGGTGTCGTACTTTGTCTTGAGGATAGACACACCGCGGACAAGGAAACCGTCAAGCTTGATACCTGCACGAGCTGCGCCCCACACATAGCCCGTAAACTGTGATCGAAGGTCCCATTGTCGACTCCACGATGCGCCGAGCTGCGAAGTTGTCTTGTCGTCCTCGCCAAGATTCATTCCTTCATAAGAGCACATCATGTCCATGCGGCCACTGTAGAGCAACGGATCGCCGGACTCGGGATGGAGGATTTCGAGAGGTTCGAGGAAGGAGAACTCGATCCCTCGCTTACCGCCGGGCAGGGTGAGTGGGATTGCCTTGTCCGTACCGAGGGGGTATTGCGAAAAGTAATACTCCAGCGCCCCAGCTGTGCGCTCGGCGGACTTGGGCGAGTCGGAGGGGCACTCGAAATCGCCGTAGGCTTTGAGCAGCGCATGTACGCCTGTCTCGATGGCTATGTCGGGATGCTGGCCGTGGACGTAGTAGGAGACTCGTGCAGCCTCGATGCCGGAGGCGTAGGCTGCTCCAGCGTGGAGATGGACAGATGGATCACGGGGCTTCCAGTGCTCCAGGAACTCCAGGCGAGCCTTCTGCGGGCAGCTGCGGAAGGCGGCGATGATTGTGCTATCCAGCACCGCCGGAAAAGGCGGCTTCATTTGCAGATCAACTGAATTTCGATCGCGGGCTTGCCGGCGACGAGTTCGATGCAGTTAATTTTAAGCTGTTGCCCAAGCAACAAAGCGCCAAAAACAATCGTGAGGAAGATTGTTATACCAGCTAAGATTGCCACTAACTCTTGATCCATTCTAACTCTCCTTAAAGGTTATCCAACTCACTCAACATATCATCAGCGTGAGGAATCTCCGCAATCGCTTTCTTCCTCTTCGCTTGCGCGGAGGCGTTTGCCGCTGCCACGCGGCCTTGGCGGAGGAGCAAGACGGCCTCTTTCATCTCGCTTAGTTCAAGGGTGCCCTCCGCCGCGCGGAGTCGCCAGGAGGCAATCTTGGACTGGAGTTCGGGGGAAATTGGGCTGCTCATTTTGATGCTACCAGTGACTTAAAAGTATGATTATTCATTTGTCGCCTCTTATTTGATAAGCCCTGCCAGCCCTTTAATGAGGTATATCTTCGGGGCGAACCAGACCATCATCAGATTTGCTATATTGAAATATGCAAACACCAGACACATCATCGCCGCGAACCCAGGGAAAAGAGTTAGTGGAATCACCGCTTCGCCTAATTTTGGCTCATTCTCGATTGCGACCCATACTACAACGCATAGAACGATAAAGGCGAGAATGAACAGAACGAAAATTGTCGTTTCATAAACGCGCCCATACACAATGTACTGCTGTGCAATATCCGGCAATTGCTCTACCGCGAAATCCGAAGCCTTGCCTACGCCGTTTTGAATCACACCGATGACTTCAACCAACTTATTGCTCAATTCGTCTTTCATAGTTATTTACCTCTTGGCATGGAGTAGCACTGGACAAGCAAGCTCGGCGGCGGAGAATCAAGCCAGCGAACGAAGGCGGTGTTGATCTTCGCTGCGTGGACTGCGAAGAATGCAAGGAGCAGGCAAATCACGAGCGTTCTCGCGGTGTAATAGACGTTTCTCACTTGATGAAGTCTCCTGTCAGTGCAGATTTGAGTTGTCGGATGGCCTCCGGCGAGCCACTCACGATGAAAGCGCCCGGTTCGCAGTTGAGCCACGGGGCTAGGTCGAGATGCTTGTGGGAAAAGAACTCCCGAATGCGCTCGGCGAAGAAGGAAGAGTAGGCTCCGTAAGGGACGCGGCCTTCGAGATCGCTGTGGAGGTGCAGGAGCAAGCGCGCGTGAGCGTCGGGCGGAAGCATCAAGGTGAGAGGCTTCGAAGGATTTGGGGATGCTCGGCGGCTCATACTGGCTCCTCATCTTCGCCAACTTCGTAGAAATCCTCTCCGTTCCGCGAGGCCCAGATGGTCCAGTCTTGACGCAACAGTCCGCCGACAAGGTAAGCGAAGGCGAACTCTTCCTCTTCGCCCTCGAAGGAGACCTCAGTCCACTCGGACTCGTAAGGGGATTGGATGCGCAAGGTAATCACGCGGGGATCTCCTCGGTTTGCTTGACAGACTCGAGTTCGGAGAGCGGGGAGATGCGCTTGAGCGTGTCTATATCTAATACCAAATTGCCACTGATTCCCGCTGCGCTAGGGACAGGGTTTTTAATGTCTGGGCACCACTTGCATTGTGCAGGCCCGTAATCTATAATAGCTGTTATAGTGAATATGTATCCTTCATACCCCGTTTCGTGGTGGCAGCATCGCGTAGTGTAAGCAACCTGCACTAAATCCCCCACCTCCAGCGGCCTGTCCATCACCCCACCTCCGCCATGCCGATTTCCACTCCCGCGAGGAAGCAATCCCACCAGGGCTGCCAGTCCTCCGGGGAGTCTCCGACCTCGTGAGTGTCAGCCCACAGCTCAAACGCGAGCCAGATGGGATTGTCTTTATAACCAGTTGGGTGCTGCCTCATTTGGGTCTCCAGGTTTCGTAACGGTCTTCCAGAATTTTCCAAACAGCTTCGTCGCCTTCTGTAACCAGGGCGCTGAATACGTCGCCGGTTAGGCTTGTTCCATCACAGTAGCAGTCTCCACCTGTAACCACACAGTTTTTTACCGGCGACTGTCCTTCGTACTGAGGCTTTTTCCAGTGACCGTCTAAGCCTGCCGTTTGGGGCTTGTGAAACATATAGCGAAGGTGGGGCTCTCTGAGTAACTCCTTTGCATCCTGCTCTGCTTGAACGTGCGGAAGCATCCAGTTCGTGAATAGGGTATAAGTTACCCCTCCATCAGGGCCTTTAAGCTCGAAGTGAAGCTCGGCTCCATGAATGCCGTAGTCTTTGCTCGGATCGCTGGAGCGCTTGTCGAAAGCAGGACTGAACCGTATTTTGCGCTCAAGCCTCATTTCGATGCTCCTAATTCAACTTGAAGTGCAATCTTAGATTCCAGCGACATTACCGGCAGCACATCTGTCCCGGCGGGGAAGAAGAGCAGCTGCTCGGCAGACTTATGATCCTGGGCGAAGCGCGTCTCGTGCGCCAGCTCGACGCGAGCTATGCCGCCGTAACTGAGGCAGACGGTCACTTCGACCGCCGGAGCGTGGACGCTGAGTGTGTCGAGGTGTAGGTGCAAGATCGCCGGGCGCTTTGTGTGCCATTCCTGGCGAGGTTCCGGCTTTCGCTCGTCGGCGATCCACCAGGAGCCGGAGACACGCTCCACTGCGTCGATCTGGATGGGCGCAGTAGCGCGGACGAGCCGGCGGCAATTCTCGACAGAGCGATGAGTCCACTCGTCGAAGGAGCCGAGGAGTGTCTCCGTATCCGCGTGGATGAGGCCGACTCCGCGAGTGCGAATCCAGTTGTCAGGGTTGGTGTAGAGGGAGCGAGGGTCAGCTGGAGGAGCTTCGGCTTTGGCCTTCGCCTTAGCCGCTTTCTGCTTCGATCCGGCGATGCGAGCTTCGCGCCAGAGGTCGTCGAGGGAGATGGGACTATTCATCAAACGCTCCCACCTCGGCGACGAAACAGAGATAAAGGGCGAGTTCGTTGGGGGTGCTTGTGCCAAAGACTCCGCAATCTTTCCCGTTTGGGTCAAGTAACCAACTGCGGCTTGCGTCCCAGGCTATATCCATTGAGTTGCTGAATACTGGATTAACTGAGTTTTGTTTCAGCATCTCTGCCGCAGTTTTGTGTAGCGCTTGCTTCATCTGAGCCTCCTAAATTATGTGGTGTATGCAATAATACATTGCATAATGTTTGATTCGGAACTTGGCCGAAAGTTCCCGCGCTTGATCGAAATCTTTTTCCTCGGTCATAGGGACACAGTAATCACGCCATCAGCGACCCGCGTGCGGTATAGACAAGTCGTCTTCGGTAATCGGCTGCTCGCAGTTTGGGCAGATCTTCTTTACACGGTCTCTCGAAGTCGGCGAATATCCGTCCCGAGAAGGGTGGCGATTGTCTTCCAGCTACCTTGCGCGGGAGGATTAATCGGGCGGAGAGCTGTTTCATAAACAGCCACTGAAATGCCTTCAACATTGTAGTGATCTCCGTCGTCAAAGCCTGTTATTTTTGTTATTAGGCCGATGTATTGCTTGTGCCGCGGCAAAACATAACCATTATCGACTATCTCAACCATCTGCCCTATTTTATACTTGTGCATCATAAGCCTCCATGTCCCTGAGCCTTCCCAGAAAGCCACCGGGGAGGCGAGTCGATTGCATTACCGGATCGCTCGCCTCCCGTAGCCCGCCTGTGGCGGAGGCTCAAATCCCCACAGACTCGGAGTCTCCGCATTGCGCGGTGCTCCTAGTGCACTAGCCCCAGTAAAGGGGCTTATACACCAGAACAGTCGTACTATGCTCTTCGCCCGAAATTAAACTCACTGCTATCCTCACCAGCAACTTGCCCCTCTTCCGTCTAGAACGGTTTGGATACTGGCTACCTTTACAGATCTTGCTAGCACTTCGCCCTCGGGCCTAGCGGGGCTTTTTAATGTGACTATTCTTAGTGCCTCAGCCACCTCGTGGGTGGCCTTGGCATTCCTTTCTAACTCGGTACTGGCTTAGATGCTGGCCAGCTCCGCGTCCGCATCGACCTTGGCGGTCTTGGTGAGCTTGTCCTTCTCCATGCGCTCGATGATCGCTGCCGTCCTGGTGCCAGGTGCGCGGAAGGAATCGTACAGCTGTTTCCGCGTGAGGTCTTTGTCGCCTTCCAGCCTGCGCTGAATGTACGTCTTGACCGTCGCGAGGTCTTTGCCGGTAGCTTCCATGATCGCTTGGATGACGATATGTGCGCCGGAGACTCCACCACCACCGGCTGCCCTACCGCGCCCCCAGTTGCCGGTTTGCAGCACCGTGTCGAGGTCATCGACTGCAATGACCATATCCTCAGGCGACATGGGCTTGTCCGCCGGGGAAGCGAGTTCATCGCCATACTTCTGCTCCGCGCCGTGACCAGCGAATCGCGCCAGCAGGGACAGCGGAATCGCGTAAGTACGCGTGTCGCCATTCACGAAGTCCATGCGCACGCTGATCGCGCCCGCCTGCAGCTGCACCACATCTCCATCAACCATGATCTTGCTCTCGTCGATCAGCGTTTCCTTGTTGACCTTGCGCTTGCCGGCGAATTGGACAGTGCGTCCGTCGCTCATCTCAACTGCGGTATATTCCGTCTTGCTCTTTGCTTCAGCCATTCTATTTCTCCTTGATTGAAATAAGACCCTTTATGCCGGCGGTCTTGGATTCCGGTTCTACGTAAAGCTGCAGAAGGAAGGCCGGAGCCTTCCCTATGCCTCCTCAGTTATGCAGCGATGCTTCGAGTTCCGTCTCGGGTGAGCGAGGGCAGCCAGTCTGCTCCCAGTTGTCAGGCGGCGGAATACGCTCCTTGCGCACGATTTGACCGCACTTTGGCCAAGCGATGCCGCGCCAGGACAAGTCCGCCGCTTCGCGCATTTCGCGCATTTGTGCCTCAGGGATTCCGTAGATGTTAAGCTTAGTCATGTTGAGCCTCCTGTTTTGGCAGCATTTTCGAGGATTCAACTTTACGCGAATTTAGCCCATTAAAGCGCTTTGCCTCGCTAATTGAGCTGAATGCCTTTTCAATCCAGGGAAACGTGTTGTCGAGAGCGTCTTGCTCGTCCTGCGCACACTGCTCGGGCGTTCCACGCATGAACACTCGATGTTCACAGCGGATCTTTTCCATAATTTGAGCCTCCAAGTTATGCGCCGTAAATGTGGCGCGTAATGATATGACACCAAACTATCCGCCGAGTTCCCGATCTCGGAAAATTATTTCACATCTTCCACGGGAATTTCTTTTCCAGCCAGTCGGCAAGGAATGCCGCCGCACTTCCAATGCCGCCAGCGAAGACGGCGAAGAGGAGGAGAAGGAATGTGTTATCGCTGATGGTGTCCATGCTAAGCCTCCAGTGAATGTGATGCCTTGTGATGCTTCCTTGTGTAAAACTCCCTCGCGGCGAAGCTCGACCGGCCGTCGGGCTTGAGCGTGAGGACGGGGCACTTCGTGACGCGCTCCCAGATCTCGCTGAATCGTGCCGCCGCGACGAGATCGGCGGCGAAGAATGTCATGCTGCAAGGGGAGCCGAGTCGGATGTAGGTCAGGCGGTAGAGCATCTGAGCCTCCTTAATCAACGCACCATTGCGTTATAATGATTTGACCGTGATCTTGGCGGAAAGTTCCGCAGTTATCGCCGCAGCTCACTCGCGAGGCGCTCCGCGATCCACTCCCCTGGATCACCGTCCCGCGCCTTCGCCGTTCCGTAGGGCATTTCATGCAGCCAGTGCTCATATAAAACGTCAAACAGCTTATTGGAAAGCTCTCCGGTATCCTTAAACTCTTCTACCTCGGGCGTGTAAACTTCTAGGATCATGTCGAGATTCATCGTATCCTCCTAATGTGCCAGCACAAGCGGGGATACTACCTGCACCTTCCCCGCCCACGCTCGTTGTAAATCCCTCTCGCATTGTGCGACCATCTCCGGCGACCAGCCCTTTACCAGCACCATTGCATTTGAGACTTGATTAAACGCCTCCGTCATCACGCCGAGCGCGTGAAGGGCCTTGCGCGAGTTATGCTTCTGCGCTTGCTCACTGAGCACCGCTGCCGCTTGCTGGGCCATCGCAGCATTGTAGACGAGGGCGACCATATCGAGGCCATAGGTGCGAGCGACGGGCCAGAACGCTCGATCAAGGCCGGCGAAGCGCTTGGCATCTTCTTCCTCCTCGCATTGCTTGCACAAGGCAAGCTCGCTTCCATGTGGGCAGGTCATTTCTTTTCTCCTTCCGGCACTTTAAGCGCCTGTTGAACCGCTTTCAATTTCCGTTCCTTTTCCTGTTGATAGAACACTCGCCGGGCCTCCCGCCCGACTTTATCGTAGTGTTCCTTACGCGCTTTAATTGCTGCCGTTGTAAGCCGCGCCTTTGTCGCTTGCAGATATTCGTCGTGGAAGGGCTGGCAGCGCAGCGAGTCCACAAATCCACGCGGAAGCCCGCTATAATCTTGCAGGAGCTGCGCGAATTCTTGTTCTGTCCAGTAACGCGGTTGATGCTCCTGATCCTGTCGCGCAAGCGCTTCAACGTCTGCGTTTCGCAGCGTTCGAATCTCGGCGGCGGAGCCTTTCACGTTGCGGCAGCTATCACAAGCCCTTGCTGATGGCCCTTCATCCGTTTTTCTGGTTCGCGTTCCTGGGTGCCCGCAGAACCAGCAGGTAGTCCCATATAGCGAATCGTGCTTCATTTGCCGAGAAGCTCCTTCGCCCGTTGCTGAAGCGCAGAAAGTCCGCCGGATTCGCTTTGCGCATCCCCGCCATCAAGCAGTGAAACTGGAGCCGCTCTCAGCGATTCCTGCAGCTCAACCATCCGGCGAGCTGAGGCTTGCATCTCCTCCTCCGAAGGCATGAGCACGTCGGCGGATGTACTCCAGCTCTCTCCCCTTACTACTCTCCCCACTTGCACAGCTGAGATTCCAAAGTACTTCGCAAGCGCTCCTTGTGTCGCGCCTTCTGCATAATACTTTCTCATCTCAGCTACCTTCTCTGAGGTAAGCTTCCTTCCTGCCTTGTTCCGCTTCGCAAATACCGGCATCACCATCTCCTTATTATCAGCATCATCCCTATCACACGGGTTCTAATGAAAAAAACTCGCAGTGAAAAGGGGTCACTAAGTTATTTAAAAAAAAAACTATAATAATAAACCACTTCTAAGGCGCTTGATTTTTTCACAAGAACCCGTGTGATAACGATGATAATGGTGATAATGACACGATAATGATATGACAACATTCTGCCCAAAAAGTTCCCGCGCTTTCGCAAAACAACCGCGAAGGGGCACTCGTCAGAATGCCCAATCGCCGTTGGTCTACATCCAATTGGGATAGCAGTTTAGCTTCGTTAGCATTTCGTCACATCCCTGCGAGCCGAAATGCGCTTTGGCGCAGACGCGCACGAAATCCGAGATTGGATCATTTCGTTTTAGATACGTCTCGAGCTTTTTCAGCGTTTCGTGCTCGATTAGCCTGTCCGCGTTTAAGCAGTCTTTATGCTCCCACGTTCCCGCGTTTCCACGCGTCTTCATCCAGCTAATATACTGCTCTTTTGTCCACATGAAAGCCTCCATCCGGCAGGATTGCCGCAATATGGGACTGTTGCCAATCCCATATTACCGCGTCCTACAATGCGGCAAGGGCGTCCAGATCTCGTTGCGCCATCTCCGCCGCGATAACGTCGTAGTCTACGCCGCGCTTTTCCGCGATCTGTTGCCAGATCGGATTCCGCGCCTTGCCGCTCGTCCGCATATTCCAATCGGTTGCACCCGACAGGTAATGCTCGCCGAGTGCGACCACGGCCTCGCGACGTTCGGCTTCGGTTTTCGCGCTCGCCGCCGTGTCACCGAGACGCTGCAGCCATCCATGCAACTCCGCATGTTCGCGGTTCGGTTGCGCGGCCGCCGTGGTATCGAACTGATACGCAGGGAGATCGGTGAATGTGAATTCAATCGTGCGAGTGTTGGGAATGATTCGCTTTTTCATGTGAGCCTCCGTTAATGCCCCGTGGCGAAATGCCTCGGGTTAATGGTATGACATGGGTGGAGGGGGCAGGTTCAAACAGTTTCCATGAAACATTTTGATTTGGTCATAAGCAAACTTGATGCACGACCATGCACCGCTGCAGTGCATAACGATACCATCGCACCATCCTCGTGCATCCCCCCATGCACCCATGCTGCAGCGCACAACGCCCGACATGTCAGCATCCCGACACTAGCCGGGGCATCGCCGCGCCCGAACGAGGCCACCGGGGGGCAAATTTCCGGCTGCGAAATTTTGGGTAAATGCACCTTGTGATTTTTCAGCCGTGGTAATGTCAACGTAATGTATGCGTCGATACATCATGTTGAGAATCTCATGTCCCCTTACTCCCCGGAACTAAAAATTTTTTTTGCGGTCTAACGGGTATGGATAGGAGCCTTAATGTGGAGCAAGACCTCAGCGCACTCGCGGCAGCCCCGGCGCGCCACGCTCCGACGATGGGCCAGCTCGCGAAGATTCGCTACACGCACGCGGACATGATTGACTTCATCGTGGCCAATCCGGCGACTTCGCAGAATGAGCTTGCCCTTCGCTACGGGTACTCTCCGAGCTGGATCAGCAACGTTATGGCGAGTGATGCATTCCAGTCCGCCCTGGCCGCCCGGCGAGAGGAGCTTGTCGATCCCGCGCTGCGCGCTACGCTTGAAGAGCGCTACCGCGGCCTTGCCATCCACTCCCTCCAGCGACTCATGGAGCGCCTTGACAAACCGAATGTCTCCGACAACGTGATTCTCCGGGCCGCCGAACTGGGCGCTAAGAGCGTCGGCGTTGGAGGACATGCACCACCTCCCCCGCCGCCCGGCGATCAGCTCGCGAAACTCGCGGATAGGCTGCTGGAACTCCAGGGCGGAGTCCGCCGACGTGTTATTGAAGGAGCAACCTATGAAGCAGAAATCATCCCCCAAGGTAGCTAAGGCGCCGACGAAACAGATGCCTCCGACGCCGGCTGTGCCGGTGCGCCAGCACGCGCAACTCGCTGGATGTAAGTGCCCGAAGTGACGGGCTAAAGGCCTCGCATGAGCCGCGTCGAACTGGAGCCTAAGAATGCCGCAGAAATCGCAACCGAGACGTTCGACTTCACCTCCCGCTGCGCTGCCAGCGAAACGCTTAGCACAGCAACAGTTGCAACAGCTGTCTACTCCGGCGCCACGGGCGCGACAGCACTCACCCTCCACGGCGCGGCCACAATCTCGGGGCAAAAAGTGACGCAGCGCGTGGGAGGAGGCGACTCCGGTGTGGTTTATCTCCTCACTTGTACAGTTACCACCTCGACGGGGCAGACTCTCGCGCTGAGCGCCTACCTGCCCATTCTTCCACTAGGAGCCTAACATGGCAGCCTCGAACATTCCCCTGCTCACCGGCGCGATTCTCTACACTAACACGGATGTGGACGAGACGGAGGATGATATCTCCGCTGCCGCCGTGACGATTTACGAAATCGAGCTTGACAACACTGCGAACGCAGCCGCGACTTATTACAAGTTCTATAACACGAACACGGTGACAGTGGGTACGACTGCCCCTGATATGATTTTTATGGTCGCCGCGTCCGTGAGTCGCACGATTGTTATCCCAAGTGGCCTCGCTTTTGCGACTGCCCTCACAGTTGCAGCCGTGACTGCCGGCGGAACTGCCGGCGTAACTGGCCCGACAAGCGCTGCGACGGTGAAGCTCGTCTACGTCTGATGGGTACTGTAAGCGCTCTGCCGGGAAGTTGCGTGCCGGGGAACCGTACTGTAAATACGGCCCTGGTTGAGGCTTTGCGCGAGCTACTTTCCAGGGCAACTGCTGGCGAACTACAATCTTTCATCGGTACAGGTTTTCAGGCGGACGGAACACGCGCCGCTTTTTGGTGTGATCAGCACGTAAATGTCTATGAAATGCTCGGGTCGCTTGCCTGGCTGCAAGCCGAGTACATACACAAGCATACAGATGGAACGCGTTAAGCTAACCGCCGACTTGATCGAGAGCTTCTCGGGGACCTTTCTGTCCCCTCGCTATGACCAGCTCGCCCCTACGCCGCCATTTCACCGCGAGGCGTGGGCGCTTTATGCCTCCGATTATCCACAAGTCGAAGTAATTGCTCCGCGAGAACACGCAAAAAGCACAGCCTTAACGATGGATTACATCCTCGCCGAAACACTGTTTCGAGTCTCGGATTATGTAATTCTAATAGGCTCGACCGAGGACATGGCGGCGGAGCAGCTCTCGAACATCAAGGAGGAGCTGTTGTCAAATGAAGACCTTATTCGTGAGTTTGGCGTTAAGGACTTCGAGTCTGATACCAAGAACGACATAATCGTGCGAATGCTTGATGGGCATCGCTTCCGAGTGCTATGCCGTGGCGCCGAGCAGCGGATTCGTGGGCGGTTGTGGAAGGGCAAGCGCCCGAATCTCATGGTCATGGATGATGCTGAGGACGATGAGCAGGTCGAGAACACGGATCGTCGGGCGAAATTTCGCCGCTGGTTCTTTCGCGCCGCGAAGCAAGCACTGAGCAAGGGCGGGCGCATTCGAGTCCATGGGACGATCTTGCATGAGGACAGCCTCCTCAGTCGCTTGATGCGTTGCTCGAACACGCAGTGCTCTCATCGGCAGGTTGACGGCACGAAGCCCTGCGAGAAGTGCGGAGCAACCAAGACTTGGAAGCATTTGTTTTACAAAGCGCATAACGCTTTCGACGACTTTTCGGGAATTATCTGGCCCGAGCAGTGGAGTGAGGAGCGCCTTCGCCTTCGCCGCCAGGAGTTCATCGAAGACGGCGACGCGGGCGGGTACTCGCAGGAGTTCCTCAACGATCCCCAGGACAATGCAGAGGCATTCCTCCGCCGGGACGACTTTATCGCTATGGCCGAGAAGGACTTCGACAAGGACAAGCGAATCAACGTCGGTTGGGACTTCGCCGTCTCCAAGGCCGACCTCGCCAACCGCACTAGCTGCACCGTCGGCGGCAAGGACGCGGAGAATGTCCTCCACTTCCTCGATTTCCGCGTCGGTCGGTGGAATCCTAGCGTATCGCCCGCCGAGAAAGCTCGCGGGAATATTGGCTGGATCGACCTTATGTTCGAGGTTGATGCGCGCTGGAAGCGCCACGATCAGCAACTCACGCACTATGTCGAAGGCGGTGTGATCTGGAACGCTACGAAGAACATGGTGTTTCAAGAGATGCAGATGCGCGATCGCTTCCTCAACATCGAGGTGTTGAATCCTGTGAAGGACAAGGCCGTTCGCGGGACTGCGCTTAAGAAGATTCATCGCGCCGGGGCCACCCGCTGGAACACCCAGGCCGAGGGCTACGAAGGCGCGAAGGAAGAGATGCTCAAGTTCACCGGGCGAGCCGCCGCACGCTTGGATGACCAGTTCGACTCCGCCGCGACGCTCGTCCTCGGATTCGGCGAGGCCCCCCTTGTTGACAAGGAGGACTTCTACGAAGAAGAGGATTGGGAACAGGAACGTGGTTTTTGGAACAGAGGCCGGGATGCTCGCAGCGATGGTCGATCACGTGTCACAGGTTATTGAGATGCGCGCGCAACGCTGGAAACATATCATGCCCGAGTGGGCTAACAACTTTTACTGCAACGAAGCTCGTGCGCTTGTATGGCTTCGTAATGCAGTTACGGGCATTGAGTGGGAACTGGATCACGTTGTTCCTGTTGCAGGCCGGGCTGTCTGCGGCCTGCACGTAGAGACGAATTTGCAAGTAATCCCACGCATCCTAAACGGGCAGAAGAGTAACAAACACTCGCGCCGCTTTGCGTGGTCGGAGTTCTTCAAGTGCTAACCTTAGACTCCCCTATCAAGCTCGATGCCGCCGCGATCACTTCGCCAAATCTCTGCGACGAGTTCGACGACGCTGACCTCAAGCGCATCGGCGAGCATTGCTGGGCCGGCTACAACCGCGATGAGGAATCTCGCCGCCGGTGGCTAGAGCGTAATGAGGCCGGGATGGACCTAGCCCTGCAGATACAGAAGGACAAGTCCTTCCCGTGGCAGGGGTGTGCGAATGTCGCCTTTCCGCTTGTCACAATAGCTGCGATGCAGTTTCATGCCCGCGCTTACCCAGCGCTTGTGAACGGCAGTGAGCTGGTAAAGTGTGCAGTCTTCGGCACTGATCCACAAGGGCTTAAGCAAGCCCATGCCGAGCGCGTCTCTACGCATATGTCTTGGCAGTTGCTTTACCAGGACAAGCCCTGGGAAGAGCAAGAGGATAAGGCGATCTTGAATTTAAGCATCGTCGGAACGAACTTCAAAAAGAGTTACTTCTCCCCCCATTTCGGCCACAACGTCTCCGAGCTTGTCCTGGCTAAGGACCTCGTCCTCGACTACTGGGCCAAGAGTGTTGAGGCCTGTCCGCGGAAGACCCACAAGCTGCCGACCTTCCGCAACGAAGTGCATGAGAATGTCCTGCGTGGAACGTGGAGGGATGTGCTTGAGGAGTCGTGGTACACGACGAATCCTGCCCCCCGCACCACGCCGGCGAAGACTCAGCAGGACAATCGCCAGGGCGTTACTGCTCCGCAGTCCGACGACACTACGCCCTTTACCTTCCTCGAACAGCACGTTAATCTTGACCTCGATGGTGATGGCTACGCTGAGCCTTACATTATCACTTTTGAAGAACGCTCTCGCTGCGTCGTTCGCATCGTTACCCGCTTCGATCGCGAGTCCGACGTTGAGCGCGTAAAGGCTGGTCCCCGCAAGGGCAAGATTATCAAAATTCGCGCCCTTGAGTACTTCACCAAGAAAGAATTTATCCCATCCCCTGACGGAGGCATTTATGGTATCGGATTCGGTGTGTTTCTCGGTCCACTTAACGAAGCCGTTAACAGCCTCGTCAATATGCTCCTTGATGCCGGAACTATGCAAACTACTGCAGGTGGATTCCTGGGCCGTGGAGCTAAGATTAGAGGGGGAGTTTATAGCTTTGCTCCATTCGAATGGAAGCGAGTTGACTCCACTGGGGACGATCTTCGAAAATCCATCTATCCACTAGATGTCAGGGACCCCTCGGCGGTTCTCTTTCAGCTGCTGTCACTTTTAATCAACTACACCAACCGCATATCCGGTACCACTGATATGATGGTAGGCGAGAACCCTGGGCAGAACACGCCTGCCGAGACCGCTCGGACTATGGTGGAAATGGGCCAGAAGATCTACACCGCGATATTCAAGCGCATCTGGCGGAGCTGGAAGGAAGAGTTTCAGAAGCTTTTCAAGCTCAACGGGATCTTCCTGCCGACGGACCAAGAGTTTCCTGGGGGTGCCCGGCGAGAGGACTATATGGGCTC
>Ga0172380_10001116_pt1 | contig 47630 bp, 45 predicted proteins | sample Leawe162metaG_FD_119747 | JGI IMG/M metagenome (GOLD analysis project Ga0172380, IMG submission 119747) | Leachate microbial communities from a municipal landfill in Southern Ontario, Canada - Leachate well 162 metaG | ecosystem: Engineered > Solid waste > Landfill > Unclassified | place... | reverse complement strand
GTCAAAAGGAATGCTTCTCGGTTTCCAGAAGATTTCATGTTTCAATTGACCGAAGCTGAGAAAAAGGAGGTTATCGCAAATTGCGATCACCTCAAGAATCTTAAATTCTCGCCTCAATTGCCCCACGCCTTTACGGAACAGGGCATTGCCATGCTTTCTTCAGTGCTCCGGAGCGAGCGGGCGGTTCTTGTCAATATTGAGATCATGAGAACTTTTGTCAGACTCAATAAGCTCATAGCCTCTCATATTGAGCTGGCCCGAAAGATCAACGACTTGGAAAAGAAATACGACGTCCAATTCAAAATCGTTTTTGACACGCTCCGGAAAATGCTAACCCTACACACCCCTCCCCCAAGGCCCAAAGGACCGATCGGATTTCAGCCTTAGAAGAAATCAATCTTCGCCGCCTGGGAAGCGACGGAACGGACACGAGCTCTAAAATTGGGGGGAAGTTTTAGCGCGAAAGAGGACTCAAGGCTTTAGAAATAATTGGTGACCCAGGCCCGGGCTGCGGCGACGGTCTTGGCAACCAGGCCCCGCGGGGTAAAGAGGGCTTCCTGGGCACGCTTGTAAGTCATGATCCACCGGAACATGCCAAGCGCCGGCGCCATCGACGGATCGCGGACCAGTTCTTGCAGGGCTTCGACCTGACGCGAGGTCCCCAGTTTCCCGTCACGCGAGAATTCTTTCTGGACCCACTCGAGAAAACCTTCCGTCATCACCGCCCCCCCGGTGAAAAGGATATGCGGGTATCGGACTTTTTCATCCTGCATAAAACTGTCCGCAGACTCCAGGATCTTGGCCATCCACCCATGCGCATGCCTGAAGAATTTTTCGAGGAATTCCTTGCGCGAGATGGACTGCTGGACCTTTTCGTTGCGCGTCACAAGAGGGACCAGCTCTTCGCTCTCCTGCTCCCGGGCATCCAGTGTCGCGAATTTTTCTTTTACCTTTTCGGCATCCCGCTCCGCGATATTCCAGTCTTTGGCCAGGCACTGGGTGAGATAATGCCCGCCCATCGGGAGCGTCCGCACTCCGGCCAGTAAGCCGTTTTTCCAGAGCACCAGCTGGGTCGCGTCATCGGCAATGTCGAGGATCATGCCCCCTTCCTGCTTTTCGGCATCCCCCAAAACAGCCTCCGAAAGCGGGAGGACTTTGGGGAAATAGCCCTCCACATCGAGGTCGAGGGTCTCAAAGACCTTGGCAATATTACGAAAGGCCTGGAATTCCATGGTGTAGATCTGAAGGGTCACCCCCAGGCGCTCCGCCTCAAGGCCCACGGGATTACGCACCGCCGGCATGTCATTGACGAGAAAGGATTCCGGGATCGCCTGCAGGATCGATTCGTTCAAAGGCAGCGTGGCGACATTCCGCGTCTGCTGGACCACGGACTGGACTTCATGCGAGCTGATCGTGCGCCGCTCGGGAGAATAATATTCGCAGCTTGAAAACCGGTACATCTTGAAGCGGCTGTTCCCAAGCACCACGTAAACCGCGACCTGCTCCCACGCCTCCGGAGGCAAAAGGGCTTTCATCAACTTCTCAAGCGAGTTACTCGCGTTCTGGAGATTGGAGACCAGCCCCTTTTCAAAACCTTCCGGGAAAAGAGTTTCTTCGTGGCGGAGCACCTGGGGGTTATTGCTCCCCGTGTCCCCCAACATCACCGTCAGCTTGCGGGTGCCGATATAAACCACCACGCATTTGTCCTTCATATCGACCGCAGGGCTCATGCTTTCCTCTTCACCGCCACGCGGTCGTACTGGAGATCCATGTATTCGATATTTTCGCGCGGCTCGGTCTTTAAAAGATAAACCGCATTGGTCAGCGCGTTGATGCTCTCGGAGGCTTTGCGGCCCAGTTTAAAATCCGGCCCTTCCCCGAGCCGGACCGTCACATACCCGTTGGGGTCAAGACTCACACGAGTGACAGTCTCGCGGCGCGCGAGCTCATGCTTCCGGTAGATCGTCATGAAGCGCAACGCTTCGGCAAAACCTTTGTTCTGGAGACGCGCTCCGATCTTGGGCTCCTTGAAGGGCTCGCTGAAATCTTCCATAAGGATCCAGGCAGGATCGAGAGCCGGACGGCTTTCAATGATGAATCCGTCGTCGGCCACGATCGCATACGGACCTCCGGGCCTGAGCTGGACATTCGCGATCGGCTTGCGTTTCTGGATCTCAATGCGGATCGTTGTCGGCATTTCACGGATCACCCGCACGCTTTGCGCGCCGGGTCCAAGTTCGATCGTGCCTGCGATCTTCTTGAGATCGAGGAGCAGGATATTTTTACCGAGGATCTTGTCTTCAAGCGTACGGATGCTCGTGGGCGAAAGAACATCGGGAGGAACCACCCGGATCTCCTGAACCCGGAGCCAGCGGTCCTCGCACAGGCCCTTTTTCACGACCAAACCGGCATAGACCAGCACCCCGCCGATCACCACCACCGGTAACAATTTCCAGAGAAGCCACCCGATGCCGCGGAAGATCGCGCCGATCGCGGAGAAGAACCATCCCTTTTTACCTTTTTTGAATTTTTTCTTTCCCATGGAGAATTATTTCTTTCTTTTTAGCTCGTAAGCATCCTGAAGGACGCGTAAACATAATTCCTCAAAACTGATCCCGATCGCCCGCGCCGCTTTCGGCAGGAGACTGAATTCCGTCAGGCCGGGGATACTGTTCACCTCCAGCACAAACGGACGGTGCTTCCGGTCCAGCATCACGTCCACTCTCGAAAACCCTTTAAGCCCGAGACCCCGGTAAACCCGGTAGGCGATGGCCTGGATCTTCTTCGCAACCTTCGCCGGGATCCTGGCCGGCACTTCATAAGTCGTCATGCCTTTGGTGTATTTTGCTTTGTAATCATAAAAGGGACGCGACGGTTTTACTTCCACAACCGGAAGCCTCAGATCCCCGAGAAGTCCGGCTGTTAATTCCATGCCAACGATCTTTTTTTCGATCAAAAGCCTTCCGAACCGTAATACGGACCGTCTTAATCTTTCGGCTGATCCGCGAAAATCTTCAACTAAGAAGACACCCTGGCTCGACCCTCCGTCGAGCGGCTTGGCAAAATAAGGCGCCGGGAACGCTGCCGCCACGCGGCGCCAGTTTGCCCTGTTGAGGATCGCATATTCCGGCGTCGGAATTCCGAGCCGCTGAAAATGACGTTTGCTGATCGCTTTATCAAAACTTTTTACGCAACCGTGGGAGGGCGATCCCGTGAAGAGAATACGCTTCCGCTCGAGCATCTTCTGAATCACGCCATCCTCTCCGCCTTTTCCATGGAGCGCGATAAAAAGAATATCCGCCTTACGGATCTTCCGGGAGAAGTTTTGGCGATCGGCAGGATCGACCGGAAACGCCGAGAGGCCCACACGCCTCAGGGCGCGGGTCACGGCACGGCCGGAACGGAGCGAGATCGGGCGCTCGGCCGACAGGCCGCCGCGCACAACACCCACCTTAATTTTTTTGAGCGATGCGAATTTCGGGTTCGAGAGTAATTCCGGTTGCATGAAAGACAGCCTTCTGGACTTCTCCGATGAGTTGCAGGGCATCCCGCGAAGTCGCGTTGCCCTTATTAATAAAATAGTTCGCGTGTTGCCCGGAAACCTGCATCCCGCCGACCTGTTTCCCTTTCAGCCCCGCTTTTTCGATCAATGCCCCGGCGGAAAGGTGTTCCCCGAGAGGATTTTTGAAGACGGAGCCTGCGTTCGGTTCGGCAATATCCTGCCGGGCTTTACGAAAATCCTGGTTCGCCTTCATTTCACTTTGGATCTGGTCCTTCGGGCGATGCCATAATTTCAGTGTCGCCTCTAAAACAAGGTACAAGTCCAGATTCGAAGACCGGTACGAGAATATCAGATCATCACGGCCCAACATCACGGGAGCTCCGTCTTGTCCAAGCGCCCGGACCTCCTGGACAAGGTCCCCGATCTCGTTTCGCTGCCCGCCGTGACGGCTGAATCCCGCGTTCATCACAAGCGCTCCGCCGACTGTCCCCGGGATCTGCGCCAGGAATTCTGTCCCCGCGAGGCCGGACTCCTGGCAGAACCGGACGAGCCGCGCAAGGCTCACGCCCGCGGACACCGTCACTTGCGACCGGTCCAGATCCACCTGGATCAGGTCGTTCCGGAAACGCCGCATGGAAATTACAAGGCCTTCGTAACCGGCGTCCTGAAAGATCACGTTCGAGCCGTTTCCCAGGATAAAAAAAGGAATCCCTTCCCGCTTGGCCCAGGCCAAAAGTTTGGAAAGCTCTTCCTCGCTCTCCGGCTCGGCAAAATAGGCCGCAGGCCCGCCGATACGCAAGGTGGTGTAAGGAGCAAGCAGGACGTTACGCTGAAGCGCAGGCGTCGAGATGACTGACGAACTCACTGGCGATCTCCCCGATATCCCCCGCCCCCATGAAGATCATCACGCCGTTTTTCAGCGGATGCTCCGCAAGGTAAGGGAGGATCTGACCTTTGTGCACGACCGAAACATGTTTGTGGCCGGCCTTTAAAATTTCCTGATAGACGAGCTCGACATTGACTCCCTCAGGATTTGCTTCCCCCGCGCTATAAATATCCGTCAGCACGACCTCTTCGGCATCATCGAACGCGTGCGCGAATTCCCGGTAAAGATTCTTGGTGCGGCTGAAACGATGCGGCTGAAAAATCACTCTCACGTACTTTCCCGCCTCGTGAAGGGCGCGCAGGACCGCCTTCACCTCGGTCGGGTGATGCGCGTAATCATCAAGCACCAGAAATTGAGGGGTCTGTCCTTTGAGCTCCATACGGCGCCGCGTTCCTTTGAACGAGGCCAACGCGTCGCGGACCAGATCCAGGTCGAATCCTAAATGCAGAAGAATCGACAGGGTCGCAAGGGCATTGGCGATATTGTGGCGCCCCGGAACTGAAAGTTTCATGTGCGTGGTATAGAGGCCGGATTCAAAAAGATCAAATTCGGAGCCGAACGCGTGAAGCGTAATGTTTTGGGCCGAATAAACGCATTCCTCAGAAAATCCGAAATTGACGGACGGACGGCCGCTCTCCCGCACGAGCATGCTAAGCGTCGGGTCATCGCCAAAATAGGACACCAGGCCCGGGTCCTGGACTTGTTCGAGAAAACGGCGGAAAGAATCCGTCAGATTCTCCCAAGTGCCGTAATGGTCCATGTGCTCCGGCTCAAGGTTCGTAATGATCGAATAATGGGGCGCATAATACTCGTGGGAACTGTCACTTTCGTCCACCTCGCTCACCCAATAATCACGGCCGCCGGCCACGATATTGGTGTCGTAGTTCAGCATATCGCTACCGACAAAACAGGTCGGGTTCGCGCCGATCTGCGAGAGCACGTGAGAGACCATCGCCGACGTCGTGGTCTTGCCATGCGTCCCCAAAACTCCGATCGAGGTTTCGGCATGATTCAAAAGTGAGTCCAGCACCTCCGCCCGATGATGGACCTTGAGGCCGAGCCTCCGGGCCTCTTTGAGCTCTAAATGCTCCCGGCCGATCGCGGTGGAATAAATAACAAGATCCGCATCCCCAAAGCCCACGGTTTTTTGGCCGATATGAACGGGAATGCCGGAACGACGGAGCGTTTGCGTCACGGGGGTTTCTTTGGTGTCGGAACCGGACACCGCAAGGCCAAGGTGCTTCAGGATACGCGCAAGGCCGCTCATCCCGGAGCCTCCGATCCCGATCAGATAGGCCGCGCGGCTGTCGCGAATAAGATTATCGTGTACGATCTTCATGGGTTTCGATCAACTTTCGGGCTATATCAATAAGTTCGTCTGTGGCCTCAGGCCTCGCAAGCTCTTTCATCGCTTTCGCCATCCCGGCCAAGGACCCTGGATCTTCGATCGCTTTCCGTAAATGTCCAACAAGCCAGTCCTTCGCCGCGGGATCCTCGTCATGAAAGATCAGCCCGCCTTTTTCCGCGAAACCCTGCGCATTATATTTTTGATGACCGCCCGCATGCGGGTACGGGATCACAAGCGCCGGAACGCCGAAGGCCGCCAGTTCAAAAAGCGTGTTCGCTCCGGCCCGGGTGATCGCAAGGTCTATTTTCTGAAAGATCTCATCCATGGCGCTAAAAAACGGATGCACTTCATGGGACAAGGCCAGCTTCTCGTAACGCTCCGCAACCCAGGTCTGGTCGCGTTTTCCTGTAATATGAATAACGGCAATTTGGGACCTTTCTTCATCCGACAAAGCCGCGATCGCGTCCGCGACGATCGTGTTGAGGCCTTGGGCGCCCTGCGATCCGCCGACCGCCAGAAGAGTAAAAGGACGCGGGATCGATCCTCCCCCTGTCTTCGCCGCGGCCTTCACAATAAACGACCGCAAAGGCAGCCCCACCGTGTGAAGAACTTTTGGTTTTTGAAGGAATCGCGTTCCCTCAAAACTCTCCGCCACCACATCCATATGCGGCACGAGCCAGTGGGTCGCCTTTCCGGGGACCCGGTTCTGTTCATGGATAAGTGTCGGGATCTTAAGAGCGCGCGCCACTCTCATGCCGGGATACGATACAAAACTTCCGAACCCGACACAAAGATCCGGTTTCGTTCGTTTGAGAAACAGGAACGCCTGAAAAATCAGATAGGGGAAAAGAACAAAAGGTTTCAGGGTCTTCCAGGAAAAGCCTCCGGGAAAGCCGAACTCGGGAAGATACGAGACCGAGTTAAAGATCCCCGACGGCATTCTATCGATAAGGGATTTTGCCCGGTGACAGGTGACGAGATCGATCCTGGAATCCGGAAAACGCTTGCGGAATCCTTCACTAAAGGACTGCGCGGGAAAAACATGGCCGCCGGTCGGTCCGGCATAAACCACCAGGCGTAGGGTGGCACGGGGAGTTTTTGAGGGATCCCGGGGTTTTGACATGTCAGGCGTTGCGGCGTTTGCGCCGGTCGATCGCCACGAGGATCCCGACCGCGATCAAATTCACCACGATCGAACTTCCTCCGTAGCTGATAAAAGGAAGCGGCAACCCCTTGGTCGGGACAAGACCGGTCGCGACCATCATATGGATCACGGTCTGCAGAATAATGAGAAGCGTGATCGAGGTGATCAGCAATTTTTCGAATGGCTGGTCCGTTTTTCGCGCCATCCGGATGCAGCAAACAAAAAACAGGATGTAAAGCGCGATCACAAACATGATCCCGATAAGCCCGAGTTCTTCCCCGATCACAGCGAGGATGAAATCGTTATGGCTCGAAGGAAGATAAAAAAGCTTCTGGGTGCTTTGTCCGAGCCCTACGCCGTGCACCCCGCCGGAGGCAAAGGCGAGAAACGACTGGATGATCTGAAAACCCGACCCTTGAGGATCTTCCCACGGGTTCAGATAAGCTTCAAGACGGCTCAGCCGGTAGGGCACGCGGATGATCAAAAAATAAAGAGCCGGCATGAGGATCGCGAGAGCGCCAAACACATAGCGCAACTGAAGCCCTGAAACAAAAAGGATAACGGAGGTCATCATCACGATGAACGCCACCGAACCCAGGTCCGGCTCCAGGAGCGTCAGGCCACAGACCAGGCCGATCAGGATAAGGGGCGGGACAAACACCCGGACGTCCCCCTTTTGCACCACGGCGATCTTGCGCCCGATATAATCCGCCAGATAAATACAACAAGCCAGCTTCGCGAATTCGACAGGCTGGAACTGGAACCCTCCGATATGGATCCATCGCCGCGCCCCGCCCGCCGAATGTCCGATCACGGGCAGATAAACCGTCATCAAAAGCATGATCGCGAGCAACATGAAAGCGCGGGCATTCTGCTTGTAGAAATCGACCGGGAGCGTGGACGCAATAAAAAATCCGATCGTTCCGAGGAGCACGTACATCCCCTGACGGATCAGAAAAAACATTTCACTCCCATGCCGGTCATGCGCCAGGACGCCGCTCGCGCTATAGATCATGACGATCCCGATAGCGACCAGGAGATACGTGACCACGAACAATAAACGCGCTTCTTTGGACATGTTTTTCAGACTTGAGACAGGAGACTTGAGACAAGAGACCCCGAACGGAAAAAGCTAAACACGATGTGCCTGCTTTTGCGTTTGAGTCTCTAGTCTCTGGTCTCTAGTCTCTAATTCCTTTTTGATTTTTTCCTTAAAAAGCCTTCCCCGTTCCTGATAATTTTTGAACATATCAAAACTTGCGCAAGCCGGCGACAGCAGGACCGTATCCCCTTTTTCAGCTTTCTCGATACTCAGCCGGCACGCCTCATCCAAACTCTCTGCCTCCACCATCGGGGCGGTCCCCTGCCAGGCCTCTTTCATGATCGGCCGCGCGACTCCGATCAATACCGCACACCGGACCTTCCGGGCGATCAATGCCCGCAAACCCTGGAAGTCTTTAACGTCGGTCTTGTACTTTCCGCCGCAGACAAGCACCACGGTCCCATCCGCAAACTTTTCAAGAGCCCAGGCAAGCGAGGCGGTCGTGGTCGCCTTGGAATCATTCACAAAAGCGATGCCGTCATGTTCGGCAAATTTCTCGAGCCGGTGCTCGATCCCGCGAAAATCCCGGATCGCCTTTCCAACCAGTTCTCCCGGACAATGCAGAGCCTCCGCGGCGCAAAGAAGCGCCGCCTCGTTGGGATTGGCGGCAGAACGTTTATCGAAATAAACGCGCCGGGCCGCCGTCTTAAAGTCCGGGAAAAAATCGGTTTCATCCATTTTCCGGCAGATCATCACACCGGTAGCTTTCATGGCGCGAAAAAGATTCAGCTTGGCGGCCGCATATTCTTTCATGTCCGCGTGCCAATCCATATGATTGGGGAAAACATTGAGGAGCAATCCGATCGAAGGGGCGAAACTCGCGCAATGCATCAGCTGAAAAGAGCTGACCTCGAGCACGACTACCGTCTCGGGCGTGATCTTTGAGAGCTCCCCGATCCAGGGATTCCCGATATTCCCGCAAAGGATGACTTGGCGGCCACTGGCTTCAAGAATCTGGGCGATCAGGGTCGCAGTTGTTGTCTTGCCGCAGGAACCTGTCACCGCCACCACGGTCCGGGCCGGCGAAAACCAGCTCGCAACCTCGATCTCGCTATAGATCGGTTTTTTCGCGTCGACGATCGCTTGATAGATCTTGGATCCGGGCGGGATGCCGGGAGAGATCAGGATCCAATCGGCCGCAAGGATCGCATCGAACGAATGTTTCCCGCACTCCGCGCGGATCCCCCGCTTCGTGAGCTTTAAAACATTCTCCCGGACCTCTTCGGTATCTGCGAGATCGGACGCGAAGACCTGGTAGCCTTTTTCATGAAGACAAAGAGCGCTTAAGAATCCGGTATCTTTGAGCCCCAACACCGCCACATGGGTCCCAGGCGCCATCATCTTATCACCGGACCTTGAGGGTGCTGAGGCCGACGATCGCGAGGATGAAAGCGATGATCCAGAGCCGGATGGTGATCTTGGACTCCGGCCAGCCTTTGCGCTGCAGGTGATGATGAAAGGGCGACATCAAAAAGATCCTTTTTTTCCGGAGCTTGAAACTCGCAACTTGCAGGATCACGGAAAGCGCTTCCCATACGAAGATCCCTCCAACAATCACGAGCACGAGCTCTTTTTTCGTGAGCACCGCGATCGCGCCCAGCGCGCCCCCCAAAGAAAGCGACCCGGTATCTCCCATAAAGACTTCGGCCGGATAGGAATTGAACCAGAGAAATCCAGCGCTCGCGCCGGCCAGCGCCGCGCAAAAAACAGTCACTTCCCCGACCTCGGGAATATGCGGGATCGCAAGATACCTGGCAAAGTCATAGTGCCCCGTGACATAGATGATCAGGGCGAATGCCGTTGTCGTGAACATCGTACAGCCAATCGCCAACCCGTCGAGCCCGTCGGTGAGATTCAGGGCGTTCGAAGTCCCGGTCAGCACCAGGATCACGAACGGGATAAAAAGGATCCCGAGATAAACCACCCCTTTTTTTAAAAGCGGCACATAAAGCCATTTATCAAAGGTCGGGTCGCAATAAAGATAAATGCCGATCGCCAGTCCCATCAGCACCTGTCCGAGAAGTTTCGTGATCGAACTCAGTCCCTCCGAACTTTTGGAACGCATCTTGAGCCAATCATCCAGAAAGCCCACGAACCCGAACCACAACATGACGATGACCATCATCCAAACAAAACGGTTCGTAAGATTGCCCCAAAGAAGCGTCGAGACGACCACGCTCGCCACGACCAGGATCCCGCCCATCATCGGCACATCTTTCTTGTGCTTGAAATGTTCGTGGATGGTCTCGGCGTAGGCGCGCTCCTGGTTGGTCACCGCGCGAAGCTGTTTAAGCCATGCGATGCACCGCGGCCCAAGCCAGAGAGACAAAATGAATGCCGTAATGCTCGCGCCGGCCGAACGGAACGTGATGTAGCGGAAAATATTGAAGACGATCGAATGATCTGAGAGATAATGTAAAAAATAAAACATGATCTATGGGACTCTAAGATTATTTGGGTGATGAAAAAGAAATGTTGCGAATACCATCCAGAACTTTTTCCACATGCATGCTCCGGGATCCCTTAAAAAGCACCAGATCTCCGGGGCGTAAAATCTCTTGAAGCGCCGCCAGCGTTTCGGGGCTATCTTTAAAATGTTTCGCCACGCAGGCCTTCTTCGATCGCCCCAGGGCGTCAATACTCGCCCGGGTCCTCATCCCGTAAGCCAACGCCACATCGACGCCGGAACTCGCGATCTTCTCGCCGAGCTCCGAATGAAATCGCTCTTCATCGGCCCCCAGTTCCAGCATATCCGCAAACACTACGATCTTTTTCCCGGAACCGGGAAGCGATTGGAACGCCCCCAGGGCATTTCCAAAGGAAACAGGATTCGCATTGTAGCTATCATCGATCACGCGAACGCCATTGGTGAGCATTGTCTCACGAAATCTTCCTGATGCAAAGCCCACATCCTCCCACTTCCGCGGGATGTCTTCCCATGCCAGCCCCAGACTCCTTGCCATCGCGATCGCAAGCCCTGCGTTGAGCGCCAGGAAAGGTGCCTGCCCCGGAAACGAGAACGGTCCCTGCCCGTTCATTGAGAATGCGACTTCCCCGCCTTCTGCTTTCACGTCCGTGATCCGGTATTCTGATTTTTCAGAATACCCGACGGTGATAGCCTTGCGGCCTTTTTGAGCGATCTTTTCCAGGAGCCGGGCGTCGCTTTCAAGCACCACCAACGGATCCTCTTTTCGCAAAAAATCGACCAGTTCCAGCTTGGTGTTGTAGATATTCTCAAGAGAACCAAAGCCTTCCAAGTGAGCCGGACCGATAGGCGTCAGGATCCCGCCCGAGGGTGCGGCGATCTTCGCAAGGGCGCGGATCTCGCCGGGATGGTTGGCACCCATTTCCATCACACAAAATTGGTGGGATGGCTCCAGACGCGAAAGCATGATGGGAACGCCTAAATGATTATTCAAATTTCCGGCAGTAGCGAGCACCGAATATTTTTTCCGGAGCAGGTAGAAGAGGAATTCTTTCGTGGTGGTCTTCCCGACACTTCCTGTCACCCCGATCACTTTGACCGGAAGGGTCTTGCGATATTCCGCTGCGAGCGTGGTCATCGCCGTCTGGGGGTCCGAAACCGGGATCAGATTATGGATCGGAACTTTGGCCGCCCGGAGATTTGCGAAAGCCGTCTCCTTTTGGCGTAGATCGATCAGGGCGCCTGAGGCGCCTTTTTCAAAAGCAGTGGCAAGAAAATCATGCCCGTCACACTGTGCCCCTTTGAACGCGACAAAAAGATCGCCCGGGTTGAGCGTGCGGGTATCAATGGAGAAATTGCGGACCGTCAGGGACAGGTCTTGGAATTCAGGAGTGACGCGAAGCAGCCGGCTCGCTTCAAGATAAGAAAACACGGCTTCTTCTTTTTAATGCGGATTCAACCACCTCGCGATCGCTAAAAGGGATCCTTCCGTCGCCGAGGATCTGGTAATCTTCGTGACCTTTTCCGAGCACAAAAACCACATCGCCCGTTTTCGCCAGCGAAACAGCTTTTTCAATGGCCTCCTGCCGGTCCTGGATCTCAAAAATACTGCCGGGACCCGGCAAAGGATTGGGAAGTCCCGCCCGCATATCGCGGAGGATTTCTTCAGGATCTTCGGAGCGCGGGTTATCGGAAGTCATAATGACCACGTCCGAGTAACGGCAGGCCGCACGGGTCATGAGCGGGCGTTTCCCGCGATCGCGATCGCCGCCGCAACCAAACACCGTAATGATCCGTTTCGGATCCATTTGTTTAGCATCATGAAGCACTTGCTCGAAAGCGTCCGGGGTATGGGCGTAATCCACAAACACCGTATAGTCCATGCCGGTCCCGATCCGTTCCATGCGCCCGGGGATCGCGGGGATCTCTTCCAACGCGCCGCGAAAATCGTTGAGGTCGAACCCGAGCAGATCGATCGAACTCAAAACGGCCAAGGCATTCGAGATGTTGTAGCGCATGGGCAACCGGATCTGGAACGGTAATTCCCGCCCCCGGTAGCACATCACGAAACAGCTTCCCTGGAAACTCATTTGAAGGTCCTTAACGTAATAATCCGCCTCGCCCAGCACACTGAATGTTTTCGCCTGCGGCAGTTCTTCGATCAGACGCCGCCCGTAAGGACAATCCTTATTAAAAAGCATTTTACGGGGCGCTGAAAAGCCAGTGAAAAAATTCCGCTTGGTCTGGAAATATTCTTCCATACTGTGGTGGAAATCCAGATGATCCTGCGTCAACTGAGTGAAGATCCCGAGCTCGAATTCCAGTCCGTGGACACGCTTTTGGCTGATCGCGTGCGAAGAAACTTCCATCACGCAGGCCTGAACCCCCTCCTGCTGCATCTGATGGAGCATCGGGATCAGGACTTCCGAACCCGGCGTGGTGTTGATCGAGGCTGCTTTTCCGGAAGGAAGTTCATACCAAAGCGTTCCCAGTAAAGCGGTCGGGAATTTCTCGCGAAGAAGCCGGTGCAAAAGATACGTGATGGTGGTCTTTCCGTTCGTACCGGTCACGCCGATCAGCTTGAGCTTTTGGTCGGGGCAGTCATAAAACCGGTTGAGGATAACGGCCAACGCGGCCTTGGCATCACGAACACGCACGCCGGTCACGTGCGGGGGGATCGTGATCTCGGGTTCCTTTTCGAACACCACGACCGAAGCCTTCGCGTAAATGGCCTGGCCCAAAAAATCATGCCCGTCCATCCGGGTGCCGGGGCATGCGATAAAAACATCTCCGGATTCGACAGCGCGGGAATCGGAGGTAACCTTGTTGAAGATGCGTTTCGGGTCCCAGTGATATTTCTCGAGGATCGGAATGCCTTTGAACAGATCATCAAGACGTTTTCGCATAGAATCCCGGAAGACCTCAGGTTTTTGGAGTTACTCTTTTATCGGCGTTCTTTAAAGAAAATTGAAAACTTTGAGACCGGACTTCCACTTCGTTGATGCCGGCAAGACCCCTCCGGCCCAGGATGATATCCGCGATCAGATAATCCACCGTCGCGTCCTCGATCCCCTCCTGGAGGGCCCAGCTGCCAAGGAACTTGATCTTGCTGGCCTTGCTCGTCAGAATGACCCGAATGCCGCGCTGGGATATCAAGGTCAGGGGATCAAACGTCACCTTGAAATTCCCGTTCACCAACTGGACCCGGTCTTCCCAAATAAAAGTCCCCCGCCTCACTTCAAACGAGGGAACAAAAATAGCGGGAATGTAGGTGCCGCCCATCCGGATCTTGAGCCTCGACTGGAGCTCATGATAGACCCAAAAATTCAGGCCAAGCGACAGAGCGCTCAAACCCAAAAGAACCGCCAGTACAAGCGCGATCCTCTTGAGCGCTTTTGTAAAAGACCCTTTAGGCCCGATCCGACGCATCATCCGTCCCCCTTTTGGGTGCGATCACGATCTCGACACGACGATTCCTGTCACGCCCTTCTTCGGTGGCATTGGAATCCACGGGCCGGTATTCCGCGTAGCCGGTCACCCCGAACCTTGCAGGCGACAACTCCTTGGTATCGAGAAAAAAATGAAGGACTGCGGTCGCGCGACCGATCGAATATTCCCAATTCGTGATCCCATCCGCATTTTCGATCGGCTGATTGTCCGTATGCCCTTCCAGCGTTACTTTATTTTTGGGAAGATCCGAGGATAGGACAGAAGCGATCTTTCCAAGCAATTCTTCGCCCGATGAAGTGAATTGAGTTTCATCAGGATCAAACAGCGCGTGATCCAGCACCGTCACGACAAGCCCCCTCGAATCCAGAAAAACACGGACATCCCCGCGAGCGATGGATTCGGCGAACATCTTTTCAAGTTTCGGCTTCGCTGTTTGCAAATCCTCCCGGGAATTAGCAGTCCCTTCCAATTCCTGATTAAGACGGAGGATTTCGTTCTGAAGGCTTGAAAGAGTCTCGCTTTGCTGACGATTCAAAGGACGCCCTCCGGGATCGTCAGCGCTCGCGCAACCAACCATGGCGAAAAGGACCAAACTTAAAAAACAAAACCACTTTTTGCAATCCATCAAAAACCGCTCCTTTTCAGCCCACCATTTCAGGGTTGTATACTGTATCGCTGGTAAACATACCAAATCGCCAGCCCTGAAAGCACATAAGTAGCGACCAGTAGCAGACGAAAAAAGAATGGCGTTCTTCTTTCCCCGGTTTCGGCTTTGGCTTCCGCGGAAAATTCCTTAGCGGCAAGGTATTGCGGCTTCCGGATCTCGATCTTCATTTTTGACACGTTCATCCCTCCCGCGATATCTTTTCAGTACTATTGTTATTTTTGATGCAAATTTCCACTTTCTCCAAAATAGCTTTGTCTTTTATGACCTTCAAAAACGCCTCCACCACCCCCGGATCAAATTGTGTTCCCTTGTTCCTGAGGATCTCTTCGAGCGCGCTCTTGATCGTCATCGGCTCTCGATAGTGGCGCTTTGAAACCATGGCCATGAAAGAATCGGCCACCGCAACGATACGCGCTCCCAGCGGAATCTCCTCACCCTTCAAACCCTGAGGATAGCCCTTCCCGTCATAGCGTTCATGACGGTGCATCACGATCGGAAGCACGGGCTTCAGAGAGCTGATCGATCGGAGCAAATTGGCCCCGCGGATCGGGATACTTCGAATCTCTTCCAATTCTTTTTGCGTCAATTTCCCTTTCTTTTGCCAGGACTTCTCCGGGAACGCCAATTGTCCCGTATCCAAAAGAAGGATCGCCCGCTCAAGATGCACAAGTTCAGAACCCGGCAGTTCCATTTGTTTCCCGATCGCGAGCACCATTTCGCCAATGATTTCGATGTCTCCCTGCTTGTCTCCAAAATGGCGTTTCATGAGTTCATTGATCGCCTTGATGCTCCCGAGCGTCAGTTCCTCGGTGCGTTCAAAAAGTTGAGCGTTTTTGATCGCCACAACGGCTTGTTCCGAAAGAGATTTGAGGATCTCCAGATCCGTTCGCGTGAACGACTGCCGGTCCGCTTTCCCCCAGAGCGTCATCACGCCTACCACGTCATCTTCGATGAACGGCACGGCAATGTAACGATTCTGCAAACAGAATTCTCCGGTATCCGCAATATGGCCTTCAAGACCCCGGCCAAACCGGACCCGTTGTTTGTGAACAAACTTGGGATGCGTGCCAAAGGAAAAAAACGGATTGAGGTACTGCCTCTCGGGGTCCGTCAGCATGATCGAGCAACCCGAAGCCTTCAGGATCTGGGCGCTCAACCGGCCGATGCGAGGAAGCAGTTCCTTCAGGCGTAAAGAGGAGTTGATGACCCGGTGGACCGAGTGCATGGTCGAAAGCGCCAGCGCGCGCGGGTGCACCGTTTCATAAAAATTATTGAGTTCAAAATTTTTAAAGGCCAACTCGACCTGGCTTGCGAGAAAATAACCAAAAGGCGCGATAAGCGGCCGGATCTCTCTTTCCGCGCGCTTCACACAATCCAGAACGAGGAATCCCTTCAAGGCGCCAAGATAGCGGAGCGGGAATATCATGCAACTCTTTCCAAATGCGCACCGGTAAAAAAGCGGGAGCTTTTCCGCCGTCACCACATTATGGGACAATTGATCCGTAAACTTCGTGACGAAGGCTTCGCATTCCCGCTGATGTTCGGCCGACTTGGAGTAAAAAGGACAATTCTGTCTGCGATCCAGACGGACCAACCGGGGTTTTCCGTGTTCTTCGCAGAGCACGAACCATCCGATCGGCTTGCCAAAGAGATCCGAAAAGGATTCGTAGCCTTCCTGCCATTGCGGATTCGGCAGGAGAAACCTTTCAAGTGGCGTCAAGACGCGCTTCGGTATTTTCGTTGATTTTTTTCCCGTCATACTGTGAGCCGATGTCATGGGATCCTTCGGGCCACTCGCCGCCGGCTTGGGGCCTTGGGGGCAAGCGCTTGGCGGAGCACTTCATAGGCCGACGCGAGCGACTCAGAGATCACTTTGGTGCCCGCCACCACCGGCATGAAATTCACGTCCCCCTTCCATCGCGGCACAATGTGCCAGTGAATATGGTTCGGCACCCCGGCACCGGCGACATCCGCGATATTCATGCCCAGATTGAACCCGTGGGGTTTCATCGCCTTGACCAACGCGCTCATCCCTTTTTCCAGCACTTCAAAAAATTCCGTCTTTTCCCGAGCATTCATCTGCGATAAACAGGCGATATGCCGTTTGGGAACGATCATCAAGTGTCCGTTGTTGTAGGGATAGCGATTGAGAATGACCGCATGGTGAGCGGTCCGGAAAAGGACAAGATTGCGCTTATCTTTTTTGTCCCGCAGAAGCGAACAAAAAAGACAGCCGGAACGTTTACCGGAGCTCGAGCGCAGGTAGGTCTTGCGCCACGGAGCCCACATGAGGTTCGTGGATCTCTTGAGGTTCATGAATTCCTTGGTGTGATGGCAAAATAATCCTGGGAAGATCGTAGAGGTCCAAAAGTCCATTCAGGGTCCGGAGGTCCCATAGTTGCATTTTGGCTTCCTGAGCGATCAATTTCGCGTTTTGGTTGATCCCTCCAAGCACGATCAAAACCTTGCGCTGGATCTTGAAAAGACGCTTGGCATCCGCTACGACTTTCTCGATCTCGGACTCCCCGATCCATTCCGAACTCAAATAAAAAAGCCAACGTCCCCGGGATCCGCGGCCCAGAAGCGAAAAAATCGAATGAGGCAAGTGCCTCAAAAGAACCACCTCTGAAAATTGCGGGCATACCATTTTCTTCTGGTCGATCTCCACCCCGTCATTGCGGAATTCCTTGAGAAGTGTCTCCACGCGTAGTCCCAGATCCTCCTCGGTCATTCTCGCGCAAAGATCCAGGACCCGGTTCAGCTCATCAAATAAATGTTTGCGGAGAATACGCTCTTCGGGCAAAAACAACGCGTGCCGCTTTTCGAACACTTCCCGCAACCAAAACCGGAAAAGGAAATCCGGGATATGATAAAGAGATCCGTTTTTGATCGCCAAACCATCCTCCACCAATCGTTTGAGGACTTTCTGGGTCTCCGCCACGGTCTCCTCGATGAAAGCGGCAATCGGGATCAGTTTGTGCCTCCCATGGCTAAGCGCCAAGACGGCCCGGACATAAGGACCACGATACTTTGTAAGGTGCGCGCACTGTTCCAGCCGGTTCTCACAAAGCAAGGCGATACGTCCCCGCCGGTCAAAAAGTTCTTGGCAAAAAATGTCCAGTAAAACCGAAGGACTCACGTCCTGCGGGAACTCCCGGATCTCCGCTTGCTCGAGTCGCTGAAGAAGAAGATCCAGATAGAGGGGCTCACCATCGGTCATATAAAAAAGGAATTTCTTCAACTCCAAAGACCATCGATGCGCCGGCATGCGCGTCGCAAGATATTGTTCCATCTCCATGTATCCGAAAGGCACGAGCTCGAGGACCTCAAAATTCCCGAAGAGAAGCGAAAGCTTTTCGCGGAAAATCTCGCGCGCGCGATCGATCGAGGAACTCGTTACCACATAGAGGACTTCCTTGTCGATCATCATTTGTTTTCCAAGCAAGAGGAATGGATCGGGCGCGGAAAGTTTTTCAAGGGCTTGGAATTCATCAATCATCAGAACGACCTTCTTCCCCGTCTCTCGAGCCAGCGTTCCGCTCAGCATCAGGAGCTCTTTGATCGCGAGCGAGTTCTTGTCCTGGCGGAGCAACCTCTGCAAGTGTTTGACGGCCGTGACCGTCTTGGGAATGATCGATTCGGCTTCACGCAAAAGCCCGGTTAAAGTCTTGGGGATATTCAACGTCCGGTCGAGCATGACAGCGCTCAGCACCGCGCCCATCCATTGCTGCATGAGCTGATGCCCATCGATGGTTTCCGCCTTCACATAGACAGGGAGAAGTTTGGAACTGCGGGAAATGGACTGGAAGAATTCGCAGAGAAGCTGTGTCTTGCCGACACCCGAGGATCCGATGATCCCGACGTTTTGACGGTAGCCATTTTCGATATCATCGACGCGCTTTTGCAAACGCATCTGAATGGCTTCTCGCATCAGAAAAGGCATATCTAAAATTCCCATCGCTGCGGAGACCGGAGCCCAAATGGAGGGAAACGAGGAGGGCCTAGGCGAACTATAAATAGGCAATCAAAACGAACCGCGCCACTCCTGAAAACTGCTTTCCGCCTTATGAGTCCCGATGATTTCTTTGTGTCAAATTCGAATAAAACAGAACTGGTGTTATCTTACGTTTTTCAACTAAGAAAGCAAGGGAGAAAATCTTTTTTTCGGCACTTTAAAACGCTTTTTTTCTTAAAAAACTTTCTCCCAAAAGATCGTTCCTTCCGCTTAAAGAAAAAACCGCTCATCCTCTTAAGAATCCGCAAGAAATATTCCCCGATAGGACAGGGTGGAATAGGAGCGCGCCGGAACGAGCGCGTCAAAGGCCGATAAAAACAAACGCCCCGGCTAGCCCAGTTGTTAGACCCCCCCGCCTCCCAACCGTTTTTTGCCAGGGCGTTTTGCTTATCCAAAAAACTGTAAAAAATATCAAACGACAAGCGCCGGAACCTGTTGAGATTCCGGAACCATTAACTGATGGATCTCGGAAGCGGTTCGAGCCGCTTTGAGACGATCCTGCATCGAGCGGTCGCATAGCGACCACTTAATGTTTTGCAATATCTGACGTTTCTGTCGCTCCGCTGCTTCATTCTGCGGCAGGATCAACACAAAAATAAAATGAACCGGACGGCCATCCAACGATGGGAAAGAAACACCGGCGGGACTGACGCCAAAAGCTACGATAGGTTCGTGAACTTGGGGAGAAAAACAATGAGGAAGGGCAATGCCATGACCGATAGCGGTGGTTCCAATCTGCTCGCGCAGAACCAGAAGTTCTAGGATCTTTTCTTTTTCAATCCCCCGCAGGCTCCAGGCGGGAAGCGCGTCAACAATCTTCTTCAGCGCGTCTTCACGGTTCCGCGCATTCAGTCCCGCAACAATATTCTCTTCATGCAACAAGAGATGCCCCATGATTCGCTCGCTCCTGTCTTTTCTGGGTTCGGATCTTCGAGACCAGATGGCGACGCCACTTTCGTCGCGTGGTCCTCAGATCGAGCTTCAGAAATCGAAGTGCTTCCCGCAAATTCGGGAACTCTTTTAAACCTGCTTCATCTTGCTCGGAATAAAGCGCCGAGATGCGAAATTTCTCGAGCTGACGCATCCTCTGCTCGATAGAGGGTTTCAACTCGCTCGCTTCGTTGCTTGCGTGGCCGGAGATCTCACGGTAAAGGTCCTGCCACTCGGTTTCCATCTTGTCAATAAATGGTCGGATCAACTGGCCGCTGATTTCCATTTTTAAATCCTTTTCAAAATGACTCATTTGACAACTGATAGAATTTATTTTGTTTTTAATTCATCACGATCATATGCTAGCAGGAATAGCATTAAAGACGCATTAAAGACAGATTAAATCATTTTAAGCTATTGCGGGATTATAGGACTCCAAGAGCGCCTTCCTAGAGGGAAAACGATTTAGATCTTGATAAGCGGTAATTCAATAAAGACTCGCGTCCCTTGACCGGGAAGACTTTCAAAGCGGAGAACTCCCTCATGAGCATCGCAGATGGCTTTTACAATACTTAACCCCAAACCAGCCCCTTCCTTGGAACGAGCTTGATCGGCCCTGTAAAATCGCGTCCCAAGATGCCCCAGAGTTTCAGGATCGATCCCGACCCCTGTATCTTCAACCCTGACTGTCGCTCGACCAGGCGTGAACATTCCGGTGCGAACGATCACCCTGCCGCCAGGTTCCGTAAACTTGATGGCATTGTCTAAAAGATTTGTAAAAAGACGTTTGAGGTAGACCTCATCCCCGAACACCGTCAGGTCCGTCGGAGCTTCCAAAGCTAGTTGAATCCCCGCCTGGCTCGCGCGTTCATGATAGAGCTTGAGAACCTGCTCCAGAATCGGCACAAGCGCCAGGCTCTTTTTCTGAAGACTGAGTTGCTTTGCATCGTTGCGGACAAGAAACATCAGGTCATCCACCAGGCGAACGAGGCCATCCACCTCTTCGCTGATCACACCCAGCGTTCGCTGAAGGTCTTCCTGCGAACGGGCCCGCCGGAGCGCAAGATCGATCTCTCCGCGAATGATCGCAAGCGGTGTTTTGAACTCGTGAGAAACATTCGAACTAAACTCCTGCACCGCACGCGTAGAAGCCTCCAACCGGTCGATCATCTCATTCAGGGTCTCGGCCAAACGATCAAGCTCATCCTGCGTGAAAGTCCGCGGAAGCCGGCTTTTTAAATAAGCGGCCGTAATCTTCCGGGCCTGCTGGATCATCCGGTCGACCGGGCTCAAGAAGCGCTTCGCCAAGAACCACCCCGCAAAACAGGCCAGCGCCACCCCGAGAGGGATAATGACCGCGATGATCAGCCGCAAACGCGCCAGCGTCTTCTCGATCTCGTAGAGCGGTTTCGCGATCTGGATGATAAAGAACGGCCGGCCTTGGAACCGCACCAGGTGATAATAAAGCCGGATCGGATTTTTCTCGAAGTGGATCGTTTGGTAGGAGTCCCCTTGTTCCATCAAGATCGAATCACGTTCATAGTCCGGAAAAAGAATATCCCTTTCCCAGCCCCCGAGATTGGACCCGATCAAGGACCGGTCCAGCCCGATAATACGAACTAAAAAAAGACTGCGCGTGACCCGGCGTTGTTTTTTTTCCCATTCACGGATCAACCGAGTCACTTCTGATTGAAATTCTACTGGAAAAGCCAAAGTCCCCTTTTCGATCTTGGGAGGGGTTAAAAATTCCGGGTCCTTACGCTCCTGAAAAAAGGTGACGATCCCGTCCTCTATACTTTGAACCTCCCCGTACATGCTCCGTTCCACATCCCGGTAAAGCGCTTTCGAAAGCTCCGTGTACATCAAAAAAGAAAATCCTGCGAGGAAGACAGTCATCATGAGCGCATACCCGAGCGTCAGACGGGACTTGAAGGAACGGAAGAGGATCATGGACAAGCGAGACGGTAGCCGGTCCCGCGGATGGTCTCGATCTTGCTTTTGGAGGGCGTTTCCCCGATCTTCTTCCGGAGAAAATTAATATAGACGTCGATCGTATTGCTCATGGGATCAAAATGGAGGTCCCAGACGTGTTCCGCGATCGCGGTCCGTGACACGACTTCCCCCGCGTGGCGCATCAAAAACTCGAGCAGCGCGAATTCCTTTTGTGATAAAGAGATCTCCTGTTCTCCGGCCCAAGCCTGCCGCTTAATGAGATCCAGTTTTAAATTCGCGCACTGAAGCACGGTTTTGTCCGTGATGTGCGGAGGACGGCGCAAAAGCGCCCGGATGCGCGCCAAGAGCTCCTCAAAACTGAAGGGCTTCGTCAAATAATCATCCGCACCCTGATCAAGCCCTTTGATCTTGTCTTCGACGGAATCTTTCGCCGTCAGGATCAGCACCGGCGTGATCTTTCCTTCTTTTCTGAATTTATGGCAAAGCTCCACGCCGCTCATCTTGGGAAGCATCCAATCCAGGATCAAAAGGTCATAGTCGTTGGTCATGGCATATTCCCAGCCTTTTTCACCGTCGTAAGCAATATCCACCGTGTAGTGTTCTTCTTTAAGACCGCGCTCCAGAAAGCTCGCCATCTTCATTTCGTCTTCAACGATGAGGATCCTCATAACGTTCTCCTATTCTCCTTCCGGATCAAAATGGACTGTCACATCCGCACTGGGATGGTGAGCCTTGATCTTATCGATCAGAGATTCGGTCATATCGTGCGCTTTTTTAAAATCATCTTCACCCCGGATCTCGATGTGGAAATCCAGAAACACGAGATTACCGACCACCCGGCTGCGAAGGTTATGCACCCCCACGACCGACGGATGATGGCGAAGGATCAGCATTTTAATCGTTTTGAGTTCGGTGTCCGAAAGCCCCCGATCCAAAAGTTCCGAAACAGCCCGCTTTAAAATATGGATCGCTTCTTTAAAAATATAAGCCGCCACTAGGATCGACACGATCAGATCCCAAATGACATTTCCAGTCCATCCGACAAGAAACAAGGCCGCAATCACGCCAACATAGGAGACAAAATCCATCGAATAGTGCGCTTTTTCCGTCCCGAGAATAAGCGACCGGTTCTTTTTGGCGAGAACTTTGAGGCGCCAGGAAAGCAAGAGCGTTACGATCCCTGAAAAAACGATCACCCCGATCCCCAACGGAATCTCGGAAACAAAGCTTCCCTGAAGAAGCCGGCGGACCGATTCATAGACCACGAACGAGCCGCTCGCCATGATAAAAAGACTCTGAAAAAGTCCTGCCAGGCTTTCGACTTTGCCATGGCCGTAGGCATGTTCAGCATCAGGTGGCTTCGACGCTTCCCGAAACGCGAAAAAATTGAGCGCCGACATCATCATGTCCAGCGTGGAATCCAGGGCGGAGGCCATGATCGCCATGGAATGCGTCATAAGACCGGCGGAAAATTTCACGACGGTTAAAAGAAGGGCCACCCCCACCGACAGAATGATCGCCTGTCGGGCCTGCTTCATGTATTGCTCCATCCCCTCTTTGGTCATAGCGTCACGCGCTCCCCTTCAAAAGTCGCTCAACGGTCGTGATGAGTTGCCCCGTCTCAAAAGGTTTCGCCAGGAACGCATCCGCTTTGCTTTGACGCCACACCCTCTGCTCTTCCGGATAAGCGCTGATCAAAAGCACCGGCGTTTTTCCGTTTTTTTCAGAACTCTTAGTGTAGGCGCAGACTTCGTAGCCCGTTCGCCCGGGCATACGGATATCCAGGATCAAAAGGTTGTAAGTGGTTTGTTCGGATTTCTGGATCGCTTGATTACCGTCGGGGGCATATTCCACCTCGTGACCGTTCCGGCGCAAACGCTCCGCTACGATCAGCAAGACATCGGGTTCATCATCCGCAATAAGTATTTTAGCCATGCTTTTAAATTTTCCTTTTGAATTGTTTTTCAAGATCCGACAAAGAATATTTCATGATGCTGGGACGACCGTGCGGGCAATTGAACGGATTCTTGCAACGCGCCAGCTGTTCCAGAAGACCCTGCATCGCCGGAAGCGTGAGAGGATCCGCCGCTTTTACAGACTTGCGTTTGCACGCAATCATGGCCGCAACGTCTTCTTGCGCGCCCTTGAGCCCGGTCTGAGTTCTTCCCGCTTCTTCTTCATCGACAAATTGTTTAATAATCGTTACTGGATTTTCATCTTTTAAAATGGCAGGCAACCCTCGCACCACAAAAGCCCTCTCGCCAAAGAGTTCTATTTCGAAGCCCAATTTGGCCAGAAACGAAAGTTTCTTCTTCAGGATCTCCACCTGCCGCGGATGTAATTCCAGAACTTCTTCCATCAAAAGTCCTTGGCTCGCAGGCCGCTCCGATTCGAAGTTCTTCATAAGTGATTCGAACATGACCCGCTCATGCGCCGCGTGCTGATCGACGACCACATATCCCTCTTCTGTTTCAGCCAAAATATAAGTACGGTGGACCTGTCCAAGCACGCGCGTGATCCGGAGCCCTTTGCCGATCTCAAGCGGCCCAAAGGCATTCACTTGCTGCGTCACCACATCCGCCGTCACAGCCTCCGCGACCTTGAGCGGCGCATTGTGAGAGGCCATGCGCTCCTCAAATCCGAAACTTGGCTCCTGGAATCTCACCCCGGGAAAAGACACCGAAGGTTTTTCGTCCCTTTCACGAAAAGACGGCACGAGATCACCGTTTTCTTTGAGAGCTTCGGCCACGGTCCTTTCGATCAGCGTCTTGATCACAGCCTCATGCGAAAGCCGGACCTGCTGCTTCGTCGGGTGAACGTTCACGTCCACATATTGCGGATTGAGTTCAAGGAAGAGGATCGCCGCCGGAAATTGATGCTGCATCAAAAGCCCATGGTAACCCGCCTGAAGACCGTAACTCAAACCATAAGCCTTGACCCACCGGTGGTTGATGAAAAGAAATTGCTGGGCCCGGTTGCCGGAGGCGAGCGTTGGTTTCCCGATCAAACCCGAAAGTTTCGCGTGCGGGATCTCGCCTTGGATCGGCAAAGTTTGCTTGGCCCAATCGTCTCCCAAAATAGCGGCGGCCCGGACCGAAAGTTTCTGGGTCGGCACAAGATCCAGGACAGCTTTGCCATCAGAATTCAAAACGAACCGGACATGAAGATTCGCCAGGGCCAGGCAGGTCACGATATCCAGAATATGTCCAAATTCGGTTGTGTCCTGTTTCAGGAATTTTCGACGGGCGGGCGTATTAAAAAAAAGATCGCGCACTTCGATCACCGTCCCCGCAGCCACGGAACATTCCTTCGCCTTCACGAGGCTTCCGCCTTCTACCACCAGTTCGGTACCGGTCGCGATATCCGCCGTGCGCGTCTGAAGCGTGAAACGCGACACTGCGGCAATGCTCGGAAGAGCTTCGCCCCGGAATCCGAAGCTTGCGATATGATCAAGATCTTCGGCCTTTTCGATCTTGCTCGTCGCATGCCGCTGGAGCGCGAGCTGGGCATCTTCAGCCGTCATCCCGGAGCCGTTATCCGCCACGCGGATCAAACTTTTACCGCCGTGTTTGATCTCGATCTCGATCTGGTCCGCGCTGGCATCCAGAGAATTTTCGACGAGCTCCTTCACGATCGAGGCGGGCCGCTCGACCACTTCCCCGGCCGCGATCTTATTGGCCACAATTTCTGAAAGTACGTGTATTTTACCCATGAGTTTTTCCGTTCCCGAGGAGTTTTCTCTTCCACTCCGAGATCTTCTGCAATGCTTCGATCGGGGTCAAACGGTCCGCATCCAGTTTTTTCAGTTCTTCTTCGATTTCACTCGGTTTTTGCACGTGCCGCGGCACGTCAAAAAGCGTGGGGCCGGTTTCCGCAACCCTTTTGGAGCTTTTCGGCTTTTTCGCTTCAATGATCTGTGTCGCCTCAGTGTTTTCACTTTCCAGGATCGCCAGGATCTCTTTCGCACGCTGGGTCACATCCGTCGGAATTCCGGCCAGCTCCGCCACATGGATCCCGTAACTCCGTTCCGAGGCTCCTCGAGCAACCTTTCGGAGAAACACAATCCCGTCCTTCGTTTCTTTCACCGTCATCTTGTAATTTTTGATTCCAGGAAAATGATCTTCCAGTTGCGTCAGCTCATGATAATGTGTCGCGAAAAGCGTACGCGGCCGGATCTTCCCTTGCGCCAAATATTCGCAAACCGCCCAAGCGATGCTCACTCCATCGAAAGTCGATGTGCCACGACCCACTTCATCCAGGATCAAAAGGCTCCGGTCCGTGGCCTCCTGCAAGATATGCGCCGTCTCAAGCATTTCCACCATGAACGTACTTTCCCCGCGCGCCAGATCATCGGACGCGCCAATGCGCGTGAAGATCCGGTCGACCATTCCGATGTGTGCGGTTTTGGCCGGCACGAACGAACCCATCTGCGCCAATAGAACGATGTGCGCCATCTGACGGATATAAGTCGATTTTCCCGCCATATTCGGCCCGGTCAATACAATCAATTGATTCTTATCGCTGTCCAAGAGCCCGTCATTTTCCACAAATTTTCCGGTTGGCAGCATGCTCTCCACTACCGGATGACGGCCTCCGTGGATGGAAAGAGTCTTGTCGTCGCTCACTTCCGGTCTCACCCATTTCTTTTCAAGCGCGATCCTTGAAAGAGACATCAGAGCGTCCAGCGTCCCGACGGCCCGCGCCATATTCTGAAGTGCCACAAGATCTTCCAGCACCTTCGCGCGGATCTCGAGAAAGATCTGATATTCAAGCATCTTGATCTTATCTTGCGCGCCAGAGATCTTCTCGTCCCATTCCTTAAGCTCCGGCACGATGAACCGCTCGGCATTGGCAAGCGTCTGACGGCGAATATAATTTTCAGGTACCTGGCCGAGATACGAACGGCTCACCTCGAGGGTATAACCGAACACCCCCGAATATTTCACCTTGAGTGATTTGATCCCCGTGCGTTCGATCTCGCGCTGCTGGAATTCCAGGATCCATTGCTTCCCTTTTTTGGAGATACCGCGCAGGTCATCCAGCTCCTCGGAATATCCGTCACGGATCAAACCGCCGTCCTTGATAACAAGCGGCGGTTCTTCCACGATGGAACGGGCAATGAGTTCACTAAGTTTTGGAAACGGCTGGACCTGTCGCGACAGGTCGCGAATCAGATCCGCGTCGAACGCTCCCAGGACATTACGCATCTCCGGCACGCGATCGAGAAAGGCTTTCAGGTTCACAAGGTCCCGCGCATTCGCGACACCATAATTAAGACGGCTCAGAGTCCGCTCCATATCTTTCACGCCCTTCAAGAGCCGGCCCATGTTTTCCGTGTGATGCAATTCTTTAATGAGCTCGGTGACTGATTCCTGACGTTTTTGAATTTCAGCGATATCCAGGAGCGGATGCGTCAGCCAATGATAGAGATGCCGCGCGCCCATCGCCGTAAGCGTCCGGTCGACGACGGAAAGGAGCGTCCCGCAGTCCTTGCGCCCGCTCTGCGAAGCCACCAGTTCCAAACTGCGCTGGGCTTGGCGATCGAGCACCATAAACTGGGCGGCATTAAAAAGCCGCGGCCTTTGGACATGTTCTAAAGCGCTGTGGAAATGATCCTTGAGGTAATACAGAATGGCGCCACAGGCTCCGACCGCAAGCGGATGGTCATGAAAAGGGATCCCCTGCGCGGAACCCAGCTTGAATATCTCAAGGAGAAGCCGCATGGAATCCTCGGGCTCGAAGATCCAATCTTCATAGACCGTGAGCGTTGCTTTAAGATTTTCTTTGATGAAAGCCGTAAGATCTTCCCGGGCTCCCATCGTTTTTGTGATCACGACTTCGCGCGGCCAAAGAAGCGTCAGTTCATCCAGCAATCTGTCCTGCGTGATCTCCCGGACATAAAATTCTCCGGTGCTAAGCTCCAAATAAGCCAGAACCGCGGAGTCTTTTCCCTGGAGAATGGCCGCCATGTATTGAAGGTTTTTCTCAGGCGTTTCATCATCGAGATATGTGGCGGGCGTAATGATACGCGTCACCTTGCGCTCCACGAGACCCTTAGCTTGGGCGGGATCGCCCATCTGTTCGCAGATAGCGACCTTGAGATTACTATCCAGGAGCGTGCGAACATAGCCCTGAAAAGCATGATGAGGAAAACCGCACATCGGCACCCGGCCTGCCTCGCCGCCTTCGCGACCGGTGAGCGTGATATTCAAGATGTCGGAAGATCGGATCGCGTCCTCAAAGAACATCTCGTAGAAATCCCCAAGACGAAAGAACAGGATGGTATCGGTAGGAAGAGTCTTCTTGATCGAGCGGTACTGCTCCATCATGGGCGTGAGTTTCACCTGGGCGTCAAGGCTTGTCGGATCGATCTGGGTCAAGGGCTGCTCCTGGGTAAATTTGAGGGTTTAGTATACCCAATTCCCCTCTATACCCAAAGCGGTTTTAGGCGAGGTAAAAACCCTTCATTTTGTCGCAGAGGGTGTAGCGAGAGCTTCAATTCACGAACTGCCCATTGACCTTGATACGCATGCGACGGATGCCCCAATGGACGGCTCGATGGTGACCGCCCAGAGACTCAGGGAAAAAAATATCGATATGCCGGCCGTGGATTTTGCCTCCCCGGTCCTCGACCGTGAAATGCCGCCGGCCCCCCAAATAGAACCACACAGCAAACCAATCCCGCAATGTAACCGGAACCAATTCCACGCTCGCTCCGAACGGGATCGACTTGTCCGCAGCCACCCCTCCCCAGTAAACAGGATGCTGACTGGCGAACTTTCCATCGCGGAATGCGGGCACATTAATACAAATAGGACAATCACAATAAGCGGTGATCAGATACCGGTGGCGAAGCCAGAAAACGTCGTACGCCCTGATCGCGCCCACCATTAAGACCAAAATCAAAATGATGTTTAAGAGTTGTTTTTTCATTTATTCTCCGTTGCAAGGACCGTATCTCCGGATTCCGCATGAACCGGAAGATGCGGGATCAGGAAAAGTACGAGAAGTGAAAATGCCGCGGAGATCAGAATAAGAGGTTCAAGACCGATCTTCGGGAACAGGAACCCTCCGAGAGCACTCGACCCCATCTGGCCTAAATTATAAAAGGACATGAGCAGCGCAAAGATCGTTCCACCGGCATATTGCGGCGAAGTTTTGGCCGCCAGGTTGAGTAGCGCCAAAAAGATCACGGCGCTCGCGATCCCGAGAAAAAAACTCATTCCAAGAGCAAGACCTTTAAGAACCGCGGCGTGGGCAATAAGCCATGAATCAAAATAAATAAAATAGGAAAGGGTCGAGAACACCCCGACAAGCACTGCGATCACCAGGAACTTCCGGATCGGGAACCGGGCGAAGACCAGACCGTAGAGAACACTTCCCAGCAAGGCCCCCGCGCTTGTGACCGCCTGGAGAATACCGAGAAACGAGGCGGAAAACTTCAGCGTATCCACCGTGTAATAAAAAAAGGGCGCGCCAAAAGAAGGAGAAAAGTTCCACAGAAAGAGAAAAGCGGAAAGGATCCAGATGCCCTTATGCCGAAAAACGTCCCGAAGACCGAATGCCGCCGCTCGCTCCGGATGGGTCCGCGAAGGCTCTTGGACTAAAAAGAACACAATCACGGCGGTGAGCACCGGAAATAGAGCGGTCATTCCGAAAATGCTTCGATAAGACAAAGCACCTTTTTGAGCGAGTTCGGCCACGAGACCGCCGGCAAGCGAGGTGATGATCATGGCGATATAAACAGCCGCCCACTGGATCGATTGAAATTGTCCCGTCATGTTGAGCGGTTGTCCGGTTTCAACCATGAGTCCGTCGGACACTACGTCCTGAAACGCATAAGCCATATAGATCAGCGTCATGAGAAGTAAAAGAAAATGCGCCGCGCTGTAATCGGGCAAGAAGGCAAGAACAATCCAAGCCACGGCCGCCAAAATCGAGGTAAGAATCAGATAGGATTTACGCCGGGAACCGAAGATCGGAAAAAGATCCGAAATAAAACCCCAAAGGGGTTTGATCACCCATGCGATCAGCGTAATGGCCTGAAAATAAGCCAACTGTTCGGGCATCAGCCCCGCTTTATCTTTGAGCAGAAAGTTGATCGCCAAAGCAGGCAAGGCCCCGAGCCCGTTCATGGAAAAGAAATAAACAGACGCAAAGACGACCGCCAGAGGAAACCACTCGGATTTTTTCGTCATGGGCGGTAATATAACACAGCTTTTTTGCTCCTCTATGATAAAATTCGCCTCATGAAAAAACTTCTCCTTTTTGATATCGATGGGACACTGCTGCTCACCGGAGGCGCCGGCAAAGTCGCTTTCGAAGAAGCCTTCGAAGAGATCTTCGAGATCCCTAACGCCTGGAAGGACCTTGATCCTCACGGCAAGACGGATCCGGCTATTTTTGATGAAGTGGCCATGCGCGAACTCGGCCGGCTACTTACACCCGGCGAATTCGACCTGCTCATGGAACGCTATGAAGAGATCTTTGAGGAAAGGATCCAGCAATCGCCGCGTTTTGAACTCATGCCCGGCGTTGTCGAGATCTTGGAGCATCTCTCCCGCGATCCGAACATATTTCTCGCGCTCGCCACGGGCAACTTTGAACGGGCCGGCCGCATGAAACTCAGTCGCGGCGGGGTGGAACATTATTTCCTGACCGGCGGATTTGGAAATGACGCCCGGGAGCGCGACCAGATACTCCTGGCCGCTGTAGCTTTTTCGGAAGAGCTTGCCCGGGAACATTTTGAAAAAGACAGGATTTATGTGATCGGAGACACCGAATACGATATTGCCGCCGCTAAAAAAGCCGGCCTCCGGAGTATCGCCGTGCTCACCAATGGCAGGACCCGGAGCCATTTCGAAAAAGATCCGCCCAACCACATCCTCGAAGATCTGACCGACATCCCCGCTTTTCTATCCTGCATCAACAGTTGAAAAAGATTAAAGAGAGTTTCGCTCGGAAAAACTGAAATACTGGTTCTCACCAATAATGATATGGTCCAGGATCCGGACCGAAACGGTCTGGCAGGCAGCTTTGATCTTTTGCGTAATCTCATAATCCTCCCGGCTAGGCTCGACCTTCCCCGAAGGATGATTGTGCACGAGGACAAGGCTCGAGGCGTGAAACTCCAGCGCAGCCTTGACGATCTCGCGCGGATGGACCGCTGCCTCATCGATCGTCCCATAAAAAAGATCGCGTTCGCCAAGGATACGGAGCCCTTTATCCAAAAACAGGACTTTAAAAATTTCGCGCTTCTGATCCCGGAGCGCCGCCATGAGATAATCGGTTACGGCCTGAGGACTGCGGACAAAATTCTGCCCGATCATTTTTTCACGAAGCTGACGGATCCCGATCTCCCGGACCGCCAGGACCATACAGATCTTGGCCGGGCCCAATCCTTTCACCTGTTTGAATGACGCCGGTTGCTGGGTCAAGATCCCCCGAAGACCGCCGAATTGAAGGAGTAAATTTCTCGAGAAACTCACCACATCCTGGCCGCGCACGCCGTGTCCAAAAAGCACTGCTAACAACTCGGCATCGGAAAGAGATTCCGGCCCTTTTTGAAACAGTTTCTCCCGGGGTCTTTCACCCTCCGGCCATTCTCGAATGCTTTTGATCATAGCTTGAATTAAACAAGGCCTAAGGATGAAACCCGACCGGCCCTTTAGGTTTCAACGGTTGATCCAACATTTTTCGGATTGCTAAAAGAATGCTCCTGATCACATCGTCATGGTCACCCGCTCTTCGTTCTAATGCCGAGAATTTGTGCGCCAGCTCCTTATTCGTCAAAAGGATCTCACGCAATTTCACAAAAGCCCTCACGATCGCGATATTAGCCTGGACCGCCCGGGGGCTGTTCAAAACGCTCGAGAGCATGAGGATCCCATGCTCTGTAAATGCATACGGCAGGTATTTGCTATATCTGCCACGACCCGAACCGTCTAAGGTGCCAAATTGGCACCTTAGACGCAGAAGTTCCTGCCGTGTCAGCCGAAACATAAAATCGGAAGGAAAACGTTCAGAGTTCCTATTCACCTGTCGCTTTAAATATTTCGTCTCAACCCCATAAAATCCGGCCAGTTCAACGTCCAATATGATCTTATGTCCGCGAATGAAATGTATCGAAGCTGCTATTTTCTGGGCATTAAGCTTTTCTATATTCATAGAGAGAGTTTACCACAATGTTTCATATTAATCAATATTGATTTGTGTATTAATCATCTTTTAATTTTGACTCTTTCCCCTCAGGGAACACCTCCGGCGGGATTAGAAAACAAAAATACGGCGCTGGGTGGCGTCGAGGATCTCGAAGCGAATATGGCGAGCGTGGGAAGGGATGAGATGCTTTGCCTTTTCGGCCCATTCGACACAGGCGATGGCGGCGGGGTCGTTCACAAAATCCTCGAACCCAATGTTTTCGAGCTCCTCGGTGGAATCGAGCCGGTAGCAGTCGAAGTGATAGAGCGGCACCTTGGCTTTATAGACATGCATAAGCACAAACGTCGGACTTTTCACCTGCTCGGGATGTTTGAGCCCCAAGCCTTCGGCGAGGCCCTTGATGAAAGTGGTCTTTCCACTTCCCAGCTGTCCTTCCAGACAAAGCATACTACCCGGCTTCAAGGTGCGAGCGAAACGCTTCGCAAACTCGATGGTTTCTTGAGGCGAATTTGTTACGGCATGTTTTTCCATGTCAGAAATGCGAGAATCCCTTTTGTGAAAGTTTCGGCGCCGCCGCAGCTTTCCCCTTACGGAGCCAACGGACCACGGGCTTCTTTCCTTCGACCTTGCCGATCCATGTCAACGGCACCCGGGGAAAATGTTTCTGCCAACTTTTCTCGAGCATCATCTTCTGCCAGGGCGGAACCGTGAACAAAAGCTCAAAATCTTCGCCGTCAGAAAGAGCTCGCGCTAGCGCTTTGAGGTTGTTGCCTTTCGCCATTCTTTTCGCATCCAATGAAACCGGGATCTTATCAAGATCAAGCGCCGCCCCTACTTTGGAGGCCTTTAAAATATGCGACAAGTCCTGAACCAGACCGTCGGAGATATCGATCATGGCCGTCGGCGTAATGTGGTGGGCAAGAAAAAGAGCTTCCTGGACGCGCGGCGTAAAATCACAATGTTTCCGGAGTCGCGACCCGCCCAAGGAACCTGTTACAGCAATCCAGTCCCCCGCCATGGCTTTCGTTCGCGTTACAAAATGATGCGGGGAAGCCTCGCCCAGGATCGTCACGCTTGCAAAAAATTCTTTTGCCGCCGAAAAATCGCCGCCGACGCAATCCACGTCATACTGTTTTGCCAATCTCAAAACGCCCTTGTAAAAACGCTTGAGCCAGGCTGCGGAAATATACGGGGGCTTTCCGATCGCAATAACAAATGCCTTGGGTTTGGCGCCCATAGCCGCAAGATCGCTCAAGTTGATGGCGAGAGCCTTCCGGCCGATTCTCTCAGGACTTAGTTCTTTGATCCTGAAATCCACATTCTCCACGATCACATCCGTGGAAACAATAAGCTTCTTCCCTTCATCGAAGTTCAGCACCGCCGCGTCATCCCCGATCCCGACCGAAATCCGTCCCGACCTCGGGATTTCCTCTTTCAGATAATCGATAAACGAGAATTCGTTCATCAGGTTTTCCTGAGAAGTTTCTTTATTTTTTTGATCGACTGATTAAAAGGCGCTTTCAAAACACCGGCTTCGGTGATAATACCGGAAATATACTGATGCGGCGTCACATCGAATGAAGGATTAAAGATCTTCATACCCTTCGGCGCGAGGCGCTTCCCATGCATATGGGAAACCTCATGGTGCGGCCGCTCCTCGATCGGGATATCTTTCCCCGTCTTCGCTTTCAGATCAAACGTCGTACTCGGCGCGGCAACATAGAAAGGGATCTTGTGAACATGCGCGAGCACCGCGACACCATAAGTACCGATCTTGTTGGCCGTATCACCGTTCATGGCAATGCGGTCGGCGCCCACCACTACTCCATTGATCTTTCCGGCCCGCATAAGACTCGCGGCCATATTGTCACAGATCAAGGTCGACGGAATCTTGCTTTTGTGAAGTTCCCAAGCGGTCAGGCGCGCTCCCTGCAAAAGCGGCCGTGTTTCATCCGCATAAACGAAGAACGGGATCTTCTTTTCCTTCATTGCATAAAAAACCGCGAGCGCCGTCCCGTAACCAGAAGTCGCCAATCCCCCGGCATTGCAATGCGTCAAGATCCGGGAACCCGCCTTAAAAAGCTTTGAACCGTATTGCCCGATGCTCCGGCAGATAAGAATGTCATCCTCGTGGATCTGCTGGGCTTCCTCAAGAATCATCTTTTTTAAATGTTCCACATGCTTGGCGCGATGCAGGGACACCTTGCTCAAGATCCGCTCGAGCGCATAAGCGAGATTACGCGCGGTCGGCCGCGAAGAATCCAGATAGCGAGCTTCCTTAAAGAGCTTCTTCTGAAAGGCTTTCGGCGTCCCGCGAAAGGAATGGATCCCGAGATAAAGACCGTAGCCCGCCGCGATGCCGATCGCGGGCGCTCCCCGCACCACCATCGTGCGTATCGCTTTCCAGACCGCCAGGGAACTCCGGCATGAGACCCAAATCTCATGGACCGGAAGTTTCCGCTGATCCAAAAGATAAAGCGTGTTATTCGAGAAACGAATCGGCGAAAAAGGCACCTTCAAATTTTTCATAAATGCTCCATTTTAATTAGCATGAGTTTACAGCATATAAAGCCTTATAGACAGCATGTCATTCCCGCATGTTTTTAGCGGGAATCCAGGATCTGGATTTTATTCTGGATCCCCGATTAAGGCATTCGGGGATGACAATCTTGATCTCACCTAAATCAGCTATTTCATTCCGAAAAGAGCGCGGGCGTTGGCCGTGGTCAGGTCCGCCATCCCCTCCACGCTTATCCCGTGGAGTTTCGCGGCGCATTCGGCCGTCTCGATCATATAAAGCGGCTCGTTGCGCTTCCCCCGCATCGATTGCGGCGCAAGATAAGGCCCATCCGTCTCCAGAAGCAAGCGATCCTTCGGACACAGCGCGCAGGCCTCGCGGAGAACGTCGTTCTTTTTATAGGTCAGCGCCCCGCCGAATGAGATATGGAAACCGAGATCCAGATATTTCTTCATATGGGCTGCATTTGAGGAATAACAATGGAGCGTTCCCCGATAAGGCACGGAAGAATGCTCCTGAAGGACACACAACAGGTCCTCATAGGCATCGCGGCAATGAATGATGATGGGCTTGCGGTGTTTGTCGTACCAGGCAAGAAACGTCCGCAAGAGTTTTGCCTGCACATCCCGTGGCGAATGATCATGAAAATAATCCAGCCCTACCTCTCCGATCGCCACGACTTTCGGATGAGCTAAAAGTTTTTCGAGTTCGGCAAGATCCGCAGGATTGGCGTTTTTTGTTTCATGGGGATGAAACCCAATCGCGGCATAAACTTCTGGATACTCATCGGCCATCGCGACGGCTTTTCTGGAATCTTCCAGATCGGTGCCGATGTTCAGAAAAGAAGTGACCCCGCCCTCGATCGCCCGCCGGACCACCTCCGGCCGGTCAGCATCGTATTGGGGAAAATGCAGATGGATGTGAGTGTCCGTCAAATTCATGACGTCTTCTCATCAATCCCTCGACGCGCTCCAGCCTGAAAGGGGAAGCTTGCTCGGGATTGACCCTGAGCGGCAGATTTCATACCTACCCCTCAGCACTGGCTGTTGTCGAAGGGTCAAGACGCGGAAAAAGCGGCTCTCCTTTATCAATGACGGTTCCGACAGTCACCAGCGGCTTCATAAAATCCTGCGAAACTCTGACATTTTGAGACTCCGCCACTTTGAGACGCCCAAGGATCTTCTGCGCCGTTTCGGGAATAAAGGCCTGCAACAAAATGCCGAGATGCGCCATGCATTCCGCGAGCACATAAAGCGCGTCCGCAAGCTCCTGCTTTTTCGCCGGGTCCTTGGCCAGCGCCCAGGGTTTTTTCTCCTCAACATATTGATTGGCCGCGGTGATCACCGCCCAAATTTTCGCGAGGGATTCCTTCATGTCAAAAGCGATCATCCGTTCCTGAACCCCGTCCCATAGTTTCCAGGTACTTTGCGCAAGCGGCGACTTCAACGCTTCAGGAGAAGGCTGCGGGATCTTCCCCTCAAAATACTTCTCGATCATGGAGGCCAGCCGGTGCCAAAGATTCCCCAGGCCGTTGGCGAGATCGCTATTGTAACGCTCCGCCAAAAGGTCTTCGGAGTAGGTCCCGTCCAGACCAAAGGAAGCTTCACTTAAAAGAAAGTAACGCAGGGCATCCACGCTATATTTTTTAACGATCTCGATCGGATTGACGGAATTCCCGAGCGATTTTGAGATCTTGGCTTCGCCGATCTTCCACCATCCGTGAACGAGCACGGTTTTGGGCATCTCAACATCCATCGCCTTGAGCATGATGGGCCAATAGGCCGCGTGCTGACGAAGAATGTCCTTGCCTAAAAGTTGCACATCCGCAGGCCAGAGAGAATTGAATTTTTTGTCATCCAGCTTGTAGGCCGCGGCGCTGATATAGTTCACGAGCGCGTCGAACCAGACATAGATCACATGATCCTTGGAACGAGGATAATCGATCCCCCACGTGAGGCGAGTTTTCGGCCTCGTAATGCAAAGATCTTCGAGCGGCTCGCGCAGGAACCCCAGGATCTCATTTTTGCGAAGCTCCGGCCGGATAAAATCCGGATGCTTTTGGATGTAATCCATCAGCCACGTTTGATACTTGGAGAGCTTGAAGAAATAATTTTCTTCTTCGAGACGATCCACCCCGCGGTTGCAGTCGGGGCATTTTCCGTCCTTGAGCTGCAGCTCGGTCCAGAACGATTCGCACGGTGTGCAGTACCAGCCATGGTAACCGGCTTTATAAATATCCCCCTTGTCCTCGAGATCTTCCAGGATCTTCTGCACAATCTTTTTGTGCTGTTCGTCGGTCGTGCGGATAAAGGCGTCATAGCGGATATCGAGAACCTTCCACAGCTCTTTGAACTGCGGCACGATCTCATCGACATAAGCCTTCGGATCCTTGCCCTGTTCTAGCGCGGCCTTCTGAACCTTGATCCCGTGTTCGTCGGTCCCGGTCAGGAAACAAACCTTTTCTCCGAGCATCCGGTGATAACGCGCCAGGGTATCGCAAAGAATATTCGTGTAAGCGTGCCCGATATGAGGCTTGGCGTTCACATAATAAATGGGCGAGGTGATATAAAAAGATTTCGTCATAAGCTCACAACTTTCTGCGATGGAAAAAGACGCGCGAGCCTTATCGCAAGCCGTGTCGCCATCAGTTTCTGATTTACATTCATATCAAGCGCCGCCTTGGAATCATAAAGAAGGTCCATAGCCTCAAGCCACCGGTTCACCGTTTGCGGGTCGGCGTCATCTCCCGACACCAGTTGATAGATCTTCTCCCGCGAGGTTGCCATCAGCCCATCCAGTTTCCGTTTTACTTCGTCGCGCGGCATCGTCGGGTAGGTTTCAAAGACTTCGCGAACAGGCAGGGCCTCAAGCGACCCGGCCCCCATCGGAATAGACTGAGACGCCATCGGCATCAGGCGGATCTCAAACGATCTGGACTGGATCGTCTCCAGAAGATTGTTCTTATTTTCCGTCAAAAGGCAAAAAACCGTGTTCTTGGGCGGCTCCTCCAGCGTCTTGAGAAAAGCATTTGCCGCCACTTCCTGCATCCGCTCCGCGTTCAGCACGATACAAATTTTCCAGGAGCCTTCGAAAGGTTTCATGGACGCCCACGCGATCGTTTCACGGACCGCCTCAACCTTGATCGATCGCTCGGTAAGATCTTCTCCGAGAAACCGGACATCCGGATATCCGTGTTTCCATATCCGAGTGAGAAGCACGGAATCTTTGAAATTAAAAAGTTTCGGGTCCCGACCTTCAAGCGCATAGGCGAACGCGACGGCAAATTCTTCTTTGAGGTCCGCGCTATGCCGCTCCCCTCCCATCTCGGCCATTTCCCCTTCCTCGCCACACCCGCTGAAGATGTAAGAGGACGCGACACGCCCTTCCCGAATGTGGGATTCGAGAATCCGCGCCGCCAGCTTTTGAGTATTATTGGCCAAAAACACGTTCAAGTCTCTCTCTGACTTGTTGAGCTACTTCGCCAACGGGTTTACTAGTATCGAGCAATATCATCCTCTTGGGATTTTTTTTCGCCAAAGAAAGAAATCCTCTTCGAACCCTATGATGAAAGACAAGGCTTTCTTTCTCGATGCGATCATGACGCCCCCCACGTTTTAATCCACGCCAGCTATCAATATCTAATACAAAAGTAAGCTCTGGCTTTAAATCACGCCGCACCAATTCACTGATAGCTCGGATTAGCTGGAGAGGAATTTTTCGCCCATAGCCTTGGTATGCAAACGTCGAATCTTCAAACCGGTCACAGATTACCACTTTCCCCTTTTTAAGCTCTGGCTCGATCTTTTCACGCACAATTTGGGCACGCGCTGCCAAATACAGCAAGAGCTCCGCGACACAAGTCATTTCTGTATTTTTTTTGTCTAAAAGTATTTTCCTTATAGCCTCACTAATCCTGGTACCCCCAGGCTCACGTAAAAGGACTACAGCATACCCTTTTTCGGTTAGAAATTTTGCAGCCGTCTGTATTTGCGTACTCTTACCACTCCCTTCCGGCCCTTCAAAAGTAATAAACCATCCCCGCCTTTTCATTTTTTAAACTCCCATGATCTTCGAATTTTTTTAACGGTTGAGGGTTCTCCGGGCCGGCCATCCTTGACGAGCCAACCCAGCTCCACGATCTTTTGGCGCATCAGATCGGAAGTTGCAAAATCACGAGCCTTCCGGGCCTCCGCGTATTTTTCCAAAGCTGTTTTAACATTCTCAGGCAATTCGTTCACCGAAGCGATGTCGAGCCCCAAAAGTCCGTCTACTTTTGAGAAAAAATCCAGGCATGCCTCAAGCCCCTTCTCCGGAAGCTGCGGCAGTTGCGTGTTGATAACGGTCACGGTTTCCTGAAGGCCGGCGAGCGCGCCCGCAACATTCAGATCTTCGCCGAGGAATTTCTCCATTTCTCCAAGAGAATTTGACAATCTGTCATTCCCGAACGTTTTAATCGGGAATCCAGATCCTGGATCCCCGCCTTCGCGGGGATGACAAACATCTTTCCGGCTCAGGCACTGAAAATAACAATTATCCAGTTTCTCGATCACTTCCCGGGCTTCTTTCAAACCTTCGAACGTAAAATTAAGCGAGTGACGATAATGGACCGAAAGAAGCGCGTAGCGGATCGCCATCGGGTCATAGCCTTTTTCCAGAAGATCGCGGAGCGTGAAGAAATTCCCTTTGGATTTTGACATCTTCTCGCCATTCACCAAGAGGTGCTTCGTGTGAAGCCAGTATTTCACAAATGGCTTTCCGCTCACAGCTTCCGATTGCGCGATCTCGTTCTCGTGATGCGGGAAAACCAGGTCCTCGCCGCCGGCATGGATATCGATCGTCTCACCCAGATAACGCATGCTCATGGCCGAACATTCGATGTGCCAGCCCGGACGGCCCTTCCCCCACGGCGAATCCCAGGAAGGCTCATCCTCTTTGGCTTTTTTCCAAAGCACAAAATCCGCGCCTTCTTCTTTTTCATATTCGTCCTGATCCACGCGAGCGCCCGAAATATTCCCCTCCAGCTTTTTCTTCGAAAGTTTCCCGTATCCGGGGAATGCCGCCACGCGGTAATAGACAGAACCGTCGTCCGCCTGATAAGCGATGCCTTTAGCGACAAGTTCTTCGATCAAACGGATCATGGCAGGAATCTCTGTGGTTGCGTGCGGCTGAACCTCCGGCAAAAGCATATTGAGTGTTTTCATATCATCCAGGAACGCTTGCGTATAAAAGTCCGTATACGCTCCGAGCGTCTTCTGTTCCCGTATCGCTCCCGCGATGGTCTTGTCATCCACGTCGGTGATATTCATCACGTGCCGGACCTTAAGACCCTTGAACTCCAGGAACCGGCGCAAAAGATCCTCAAACGCGAAGGTCCTGAAATTCCCGATGTGCGCATAATGATAAACCGTGGGACCGCAGGCGTAGAACGTCACCTCCCTGGGTTTGAGAGGAACGAATTCCTCGACCTTGCCGCTCAATGTATTGTGAAATTTTATTGTCATAATTTCCTTAAATTCCAAGAACCAAGAAACAAGAACCAAACAATTTCCAAGCACCAATTTTCAAACCCAAAAATGGCGATTGGGTTTTGGTGATTGGTTCTTGTTTGGTCACTGGATCTTGGTGTTTGTATCTTGGTTTATCCGTTTCATTGCAACGATGGCTTCACAGGTCACCGCCAGGCCTTCGCCTTCAGGGCCAAGGCCTTCCCGGGTGCGAGCCTTAATGGAAATATCTTGTTCAGGAAGTCCAAGGCATTTCGCGACGCTTTTACGGATCTTTGCTTTATAAGTATAGAGCTTCGGAGATTCCAGAATAATGTTCGTATCCGCGTGGTACGGCTGCCACCCTCGTCGCTTGGCTTCCGCGAGAATAACTCCCAGGATCTTCGTGCTGCGAATATTTTTATATTTCGGATCGCGGTCCGAGAACCACTCGCCGATATCCCCGGCCCCGATCGCCCCCAGGATCGCGTCCGCCAGCGCGTGAAGCAGCGCATCCCCGTCCGAATGACCGAGCGCGCCTTTCGGCGACGGGATCACGATGCCGCCGAGATAGAATTTACGGCCTTTCACCAGCCGGTGCGTGTCAAATCCGATCCCGACGCGAACTTCTGTCCCCTCACCCTTCCCTCTCCCCCTCGGAGGGAGAGAGGATAAAGGTGAGGGGGCGCCAATCATCGCTTCAGCAAGCGTCAGGTCCATCAAGGTGGTCAGTTTCGGGTTCCAATCCCCGTGAGGCATGACCCGTACGCGGGCGCCGATCGCTTCCAAGAGACCCGCTTCGTCGGTAGCCTCAAACGCTTTGGGATTCTGTTTGTACGCTTTCAGCAATACTTCGCGCCGGATAAGCTGCGGCGTTTCGGCCTCATAAAGAGAACTGCGATCTACCGTCTCGCGAATGTGCCCGTCCTCCGTCAAAACCTTTTTGATCGTCGGGACCACTTTACGAGCTAGGATCACGCCGTCCCAGCCTTTTCCTGCCTTGAGCACTTGCCGGATCGCTTCGGGTGTCACGAGCGGCCGCGCGCCATCATGAACCATAACCCAATCAGACCGGGGCGAGGTTTTTTTGAGCGCATTCCAGACCGACTCGGCGCGGGTCTTCCCGCCCAGGATCCAACGGATCTTCGAGCCCCTGGCCCGCTGCGCCCATTTTTTCACTTCTGGACGCATCTCCGGGCTAATCGCAACAATCGTTTCCGAAATTCCGGGGATCCTGGAAAAGGCGCGAAGCGTCCTGAGAAGGACCGGTTCCCCATTCAGCTGATATGAAAGTTTGGAACGATACGGAACGACCGCCTTGTCAGAACGACTCAGACTCTGCTGAAATCGGCTACCAAGCCCGGCGGCAGGAATGATGAGTGAAACTCGCATTCACTCTATCTCCCTCCCTCGTGGATCGGGGAATTCTGCGGGTTCGGTGGAGGTTGATAGGCTTGATGATTTGAATGATTTTGCCGGTCATTGCCATTCCGCGGACGGCGGGCATCATTCCCGTGACCACCCCGGTTATCACGCCAGCGCTCGGCGCCGCGTTCCGGATGATGACCATTGTCATCGGAAAGTTTCGCGAAGATCATGCGTCCGGCCTGGGTCTGAAGCACGCTCGTGATCGTGACCTTCACGGTATGGCCCAAACGGCGTTTGCCGTTATCCACCACCACCATGGTCCCGTCATCGAGATACGCCACGCCTTGCTCATGTTCCTTGCCTTCCTTGAGGATCTTAATTTCCATCTCTTCCCCTGGCATAACCACGGGTTTCAGAGCATTCGCGAGGTCGTTGATATTGAGAACTTTCACGCCTTGCAGCTCCGCAACCTTGTTGAGATTGTAATCATTGGTGAAAACCTTGGCTTGAAGCACTTGCCCCATCCGGACCAATTTCGCATCCACGGTATTGAATTCCGGAAAATCCAGTTCATGGATCTTCACCGTGATATTCGGATTGGACTGGATCGCATTCAAGACATCCAGCCCTCGACGTCCGCGAGCACGTTTCAGAGGGTCTGAGGAATCCGCGATCAGTTGCAGCTCCTTGAGCACAAATCGCGGCAGGATCAGTTTGCTGGAAAGAAAATGGGTGTTGGCGATGTCCGCGATGCGGCCGTCGATAATCACGCTCGTATCCAGAACGATCATCTCCTCGCCCGGCCCTTTGGAATCCAGATGCACAAACGGGATCATCAGGCTGAATTCATCCTGTCCGCGAAGGATCGTAATAATGCCCAGGTAGGAAAAAATGATCGCCGTGGCGATCCCGAAATTACGCGTAACTTCCGGCGCAAAATGGGCGTAAGCCACCACCATCATGAAAAGCCGGTGCGTCATAAGCCCGAGCGCCAACCCGAGGATCACCGCAAGGATATTACGGACCGTGTACTGTTTGAAGAAAACGTCGATTAAAACAATGAGAATACCGACGAATCCCCCGATAACCGCCGAAATCCACTCACTGTATGGCACCTGAAGATTCAAAAGCCACTGAATTTGCGCAAGATACCCGAACAGGGCACAGCCTAGAATAAAAATCAATCTTATGGCAAGAATCATGATCACTGCTCCTTTGATGTTGCGTGCATAACGTGTATGAAAAAATATTCATCGCTTCCTAATAAAAAATCTTACGCTAAAAAGAGGAAATACCACTTTCTCTTGTGTTTCGAGTCTTTTCTGATGAGTTTCCAAGGATGTGCTCGCACATCCTTTGCGAACGCCTCCATCTCATTGTAAAGCGCGTCGTCCTTGAGAAGCTTCCCCACCGTGCCTTCCCCTTTGTCGACTCTTCCAAGAATGTTGCTCAGTGAAGTACTGGAAGATTCGACCTTATCCAGGGTCTTATGCGCCTGGTCGAAAAGCTCCTCCACCGCAACCAAGGGCACTCCTTCGACCAGCGCGCCATTACGGAGAAGCGGAAAAGTCCCGGGTTTCGGCGAGATCTCCACATGAGGCTCACTCAAGACATGCGTGCCCCGTATGGTGAAGGCGTAATTTTCTCTGATTTCAAACCCCTTTTCAATAAAAAGTTTGACCTTCACGCGATTGATCTGCTTGGCTTGATCATAAACAATATCCACTTGGCTCACTTCCCCGACCCGGACTCCCGCCATGCGCACCGGCGCCCCTTTATTGAGAATACTCACGTAGTTGAACATCGCATCCACGGTATACCCCGAGCGGAATAAATACACCCCGCTGACAAAGAAGAGCACCAACGTTAAAAAAATGAACCCCAAGATCACAAAAACCCCTACCGACACCTCATTACTTTTCTTTTTCATAATGACTCCGTCTCCTTTTGCTGCTTATCCGTGATCGGGCCACGCGCCGATCCGGTAATGAATTGCTGAATAACTGGGTCGGGAGAATTCCGGATCTCATCAGGTGTTCCGATGCCGATGATCCGTCCCTCGTAAAGCATGGCGATGCGATCCGCCACTTTGTAAGCGCTGGTCATATCATGGGTCACTACGATCGAGACCACTTTCAGTTGTTTCTGCATGCTCAAAATGAGCTCATTGATAACGTCCGCATTGATCGGATCGAGGCCTGTCGTCGGCTCATCATAAAGAATGATCTTCGGCTCGTTGCAAATGGCCCGTGCCAAGCCCACCCGTTTTTTCATCCCCCCCGAAAGACTGGCCGGCATCAAATTCTCGATCCCTTCGAGCCCCACCATGCGCAACTTTTTCAGAACCCTCTGACTGATCACTTCCTCGGAAAGGTTTGTGTGTTCAAAAAGAGAAAATCCGACATTTTCGAGCACCGTCAGCGAATCAAAGAGCGCGGCGCCTTGAAAAAGCATCCCGAGCTGCAACCGGCACTGATCCTGTCCTTCCGGATCCATCGAGAACATGGATTGCCCGTCGATCTTGATATCCCCTTCATCCGGCTCCAGAATGGCCATGATATGCTTCAAAAGGACACTTTTCCCACATCCCGACCGGCCGATGATCACAATCGTCTCCCCTTCCTTAATGGTCAGGTCGACCCCTTTCAGGACATGATGGGTTCCGAACCATTTATGAATACCTTGAATCTGGATCAAGAAGCACCGTGCTTTCGTTTAAAAGAAATAAAAGATCGCCGAAAAAAGAGCGTCGGATGCGATCACCATGATAAGGGAAACCACCACGGCAAGCGTTGTCGCTCGCCCCACACCTTCAGCGCCGCCACGAGCCGTGAATCCGAAATAGCATCCGACGATCGAAATGATCCCGCCGAAGAAAAAAGCTTTAATGAGACCGGTCACGACATCCTTGACCACCAGAGCATCGATCCCGCGCTTGATGTACATATGAGAACTCATGCCGAGTTTAAAAACAGAGATGAGGTAGCCCCCGAACATGCCGATCACATCCGCGTAGATGGTCAGCAAAAAAAGCATAAAGAGAGCCGCGACAAATCTTGGGATCACAAGATACTGGACGGGATTCATGGCAAGCGACTTCAGCGCATCGATCTGTTCGGTCACCTTCATCGTGCCGAGCTCCGCGGCGATCGAAGCCCCCACACGGCCGGCGACGACCATTGAGGTCAGGACGGGACCCAATTCCCGGCACAAAGAAACCGAGATCAGGTCCGCGGTGAATTTCTCCGCAGAAAAAAGACGCAGCTGATAAGCCGATTGTAAGGCGAGCACCATCCCTGTAAAAAAGGCGGTAAGAAAAACCAGAGGCAACGACTCCACGCCGATCTTGTTCATCTGATCGAGCGTTGCTTTCCAACGGATCTTTTTGGAAACCAACAGCGCGCAGGCATCCACAAAAAGAAGCGCAATGCCCCCGGCGCCTTGGAAAATATCCAGACACCCCGCCCCAAACTTTTGCAACCACGACCGGATCGATACGGTCCGCCTCAGGTTTTCCCAATCCGACATAAATCTTCCATCACTCCATCATTAAAATTTCAACTTGGGACCAAAAAGAACCTTTGCCTCTTCCTTTTCTCCATCCTTGACCTCACCCTCATCCGCCCCGGATCCCGGCAACGGTGAACGGGCTTCGAGCACTGAGAATTCGCCCCACTGACCTAGCTTTGACGTGCCCACTTCCAGGCTGTTGTCTTTCTCGTGAAGGACCGCTTCAACGCCCTTCCAGATCACCAGATTGTCCGGCGTCTGTATTTTTACTCCCGCGAATATATTGTCAAGCTTCAGATCCAAAGCCCCGCTCAAGGAAAAAACCGTGCGGCCCTTCCAGATCTTGGAATCCTTGAGCGGCAGATACGGAAGAAATCCGCGTAGCTGAATGATACCACGGTCATAATCAAGTTGTCCCCACTTTCCGTCATGGATATTGAAAACACCCGAAACCTCGGGCTTCGAAAGATCCCCTTCCAAGGAAAGCGTCCCCTCCAGACGGCCTCCGAGCGCCTTGGGTAAAGGCTTGGCCGCAAACTGGTGCACCGTCCCGAGATCAAAATCCGCCACCCGCAACAGGAGCTTCAGATGAGGATTTTTTACAGGCCTTGTCGCTTGACCGGTCATTTGAAATTGTTTTCCCCATGAACTCCGGATGCCGGTAACCCCGGCGGGACTTAATTCAAACGCGCCTTTCAGGTCCTCAAACGGCTGGCGATCCAGAATAAAATAATCCGTCTCAAACTCCCCCCTAAAAAAGATGTCGCGTCCTTTCCAGCGTGGCGAGACCGAGTGAAGAAAAAGCTTCCCCTGCGTCACGAGATCCATGCCAAAAGTTTTCACATGATCCAAATGAAAATTCAGCACAAAGTCCAACCCCCGGAGATTGGAGTGAACGGCCATTCGCTTCGCGCCTTTTTCAAAACTGAGTTGATAATTGCCGCTAGCGAAATCAAATTCTCCCTGCCCCTCGTACCCTGAATCCAGAAGGATCGAATCCATCACAAAACGTTTGTGATCCTGATGGACTTTTCCGGAAAAATTAAAGACTCTTCCGTCGGCGGGCTGGAAAGTTCCTTCGAGCGTCTGGCGCGGAAGACTTAACGCGAAATTCAGCTTCATCCAGGGTGTCCCTTTCCCGAGCTGGATATGCGCATTCACCTCGGGCTGCCCCTCACGGTTCAAAAAAGCACCGGAAAGCAAGGCGTCCCACCCGTACAAGGTTCCCTGAAGATTTTCAAAAAAAAGATCGCTCCCCACCCACCGGACTTTTCCCTTAAGCGACTTGAAAGGAAGAGGAATATCCTGCGCAAGGTCCATGGCATCCACCTCCAACCAAAGATCATGCGTGCTCCTGGAAGGATCGACCGTTCCATAAATATGGACCCGCCCATCCACGATCCCGGTCACGCGGGCGCGCACATCCACTTGAACTTTTTTATCAAGCGACGGCAGGATCTTGCCTTCCACTTCGCGAAGCAAAATTTCCTTCCCCAGCGACGAAAGAAGATAGCGGATCTCCCCGCCCTTGAAGTCCAAAGATGGCATCGAAAAACCGGAAGACCCGGTTGAGGCCTTCTCAAAATACCGATAAGGGAATTGATCCTGCTCGATCAGGATCGCGGGATTCTTTAACACCACGCCCGCAGGGGTCTCAAACTTCCGATGCCAAAGCTGCGTCAGGTCATAGCGAAAAAGAAGGCGATCCGCACGGATCAATTGGGAGCCCCCCTTCGAGGAAGGGCTTTCTATGAGGATCTTTTCAAGTGCAAGCTGGTTGAGACGGTAAGGCCGGATCTCGCCAATATGGACCGTGGCTTTCAGGTATTCGCCGACTTTTTGCTCGGCAAAACGCTTGAAATCCTCGGAACGCGCGATGCGGTTCAGGAGAAAATTCAAAAGGAGCGCGCCAATCACGGCCGCAAGTACGAAGAAAAGAAGAACCGCTTTCAGAAAAGAGCGCATACGCGCGGGTCTCTCGCGTCAGGTCGCTTTTTCAAAAGAGATCCGTTCCCCACGGATCTCCGCCACGATCTTATCGCCTTCTTCAAATTTCCCGCCGAGGATCTCTTCAGCCAGAACGTTCTCGATAAAACGCTGGATCGTCCTCTTGAGCGGCCGGGCCCCGAACACCGGATCATACCCTTGATCGATCAGGAATTTCAGGACTTCTTCGGAAAGAACCAATTCGATCTTTTTATCCTTAAGACGGTCCAGCACTTCCTTGAGCTCGATATGGATGATCTGCTCCAGATCCTGGCGCGTCAGAGGATGGAAAACAATGGTGTCGTCCACCCGGTTCAGAAATTCCGGACGAAAAACTTTTTTCGTTTCATCCAGGAGCTTCTGCTTTAACCCCTCATAATTCATTTCATCTTTTTTGGGAGCAAAACCCAAATCACCCTGTTTCCGGACCAGATCCGCCCCGACATTCGAGGTCATGATCACAATGGTATTCCGGAAATCCACTTTGCGGCCAAACGAATCCGTCAAACGCCCCTCTTCCATGAGCTGGAGAAGGATGTTGAAAACATCGGGATGCGCTTTTTCGATTTCGTCTAAAAGCACTACCGAATATGGACGACGACGGACTTTTTCCGTAAGCTGCCCGCCTTCTTCATAGCCCACATACCCCGGAGGCGCCCCGACAAGCCGCGAGACGTTGAATTTTTCCCCGTATTCGGAACAATCCACGACCACTACGGCGTCTTGATCGCCGAACATGAAGTCCGCAAGCGCACGGGCCAAAAGCGTTTTCCCGACACCGGTCGGGCCCAAAAAGATGAACGAGCCTATCGGACGGCGCGGATTGCGGAGCCCGGAACGGGACCGGCGTACCGCGTGCGAGATCGCGCGGATCGCTTCATCCTGACCGATGATCTTCCGATGCAACTCATCTTCCATCTTGAGAAGTCGCGCGGTTTCTTTTTCCTCGAGACGCGCCAAAGGCACACCGGTCCACTTGGCGACCACGTAGGCGATATCCTCCTCCGTCACCTGGACCTCGACTTCGGATTTGGATTCCTTCCAGCTCTTTTTCATTTTCTGGAGTTCTTCCTTGGCCTTCCGCTCATCATCGCGCATCTTCGCGGCCTTCTCGAAATCCTGAGCCTTGATCGAAGCCTCTTTCTCACGGCGGAGGGATTCGATCTCGGTTTCAACTTTCTT
>Ga0172380_10001115_pt1 | contig 47638 bp, 59 predicted proteins | sample Leawe162metaG_FD_119747 | JGI IMG/M metagenome (GOLD analysis project Ga0172380, IMG submission 119747) | Leachate microbial communities from a municipal landfill in Southern Ontario, Canada - Leachate well 162 metaG | ecosystem: Engineered > Solid waste > Landfill > Unclassified | place... | reverse complement strand
TTACCAAAGAGTATGAGATTACCATACACGCTTTTTGTCTTATGACAAACCACTATCATCTTCTTTTAGAAACCAAACAAAACAACCTCTCAAAAGCCATTCAGTTTATCAACGATAAATATGCAAAATATTTCAATAAAAAATACACAAGAAGTGGTCATCTCTGGCAGGGCAGGTACAAGTCTTATCCACTTTTTGACGATGCTCATTTTTGGATAGTAGCTAAGTACATAGAGAGAAATCCCATCAAAGCAGACATGGTAAAAGATGTAGCCCTTTACAAATACCAGTCTTTTTTTCAATGGAAATACAAACACAACTACTTTGAACTTTTAAATAACTCTCAGATTTTTGATATGACCTATGATGAGTATGCAGATTATATCAGCAGTGAGATGGATATAGATGCTATAGATATAGTTTACAAATCTCCAAAACTAATAGTTAAAGAAGATGGCAAATTAAAAGTGCTAAGCAAAAGACTAGAAACTTTTTTTGAACAAGACCCTGATATAAATAGAAATGCAAATATCAAAAAAGCTTACGATTACGGCTATACAAAAACAGAGATAGCTAATTTTTTAGACTTAAGCACCAAAACAATTGATGCAGCATTACTTTCTAAAACTTAATTTCTCCTTTCTTCTTTTCCCTCTTTTTGCTACCATTCTACCCATCCACTAAAATTCTTTTATTTCTCTCAAACTTCAATCTCGCTTAAAAGTCGGCAATCTGGTGGGCAATAATCTCTCAAGTGTCCCAAAACTATTATGAGACACTCCAAAGCACCAATTGACACTCATCTTCCACAACCACCATCCCATCCCATAACCCCCACATTTTGAGACACTTTTTTGTATATTTTAAACTCCATCTGGTCGGCAATTGGTCGGCAGCCACCCCTTGACAAGCTTTTTGAGAGTTAACTATACTCTCCAAACAGCCACCAACTTTCCTAACTGGTCGGCAGAAGTAAAAAGCACTCAAAAATGATGTAAAAAATAGAGCAAAAAAGGAAGAAAAAGATGCCAAAAGCTAAATTCACCACAGAGTTCATCAAACGACTAAAACCACCAACCGACAAATCCAAAGAGCAGTATTTCGACACAGACCTCACAGGCTTCATGATTGAAGTAAAAAACACGGGAACTAAAACATACTACTACCGCTATAGAGTTAACACTTCCCAAAAGATGATACGCATAGGAGCAACCACAGAACTAAACTTCCAACAAGCCAAAGAGAAGTACCATGAGCTAAAAGAGAACCAACACAACCCACAAGAGCCATCCCAAGAGCTACAAACCTCCACACAGACAAATAACATCACATTTGAGCAGTTCTACAACACCTACTACCTCCCATACATAAAAACCCATATAAAAAGCTATGAAACCAACATAAGCATATTTAAAAACCACATACTTCCAGACCTAAAAGATACCCCAATGACGAGTCTAAAAAAGATAGATGTGATGAGCCACCATAGCAATATGCTCCATAAAAAACACCTAGCCCCTGCAACGGCAAACAAACTCCTCATCTTCCTAAACAGTGCTTATAACCTAGCCAACACCTACGAACTACTAGATGACTATAACCCTTGCCGTGGAGTAAAAGAGTATGAACTCAACAACCAAAGACAACTCTTCCTAAGTAAAGCTCAAGCTAAAAGATTGCTAAGTGAAGTTGATAAAAGCCCAAACATACACTTAAAATACATCATCCCAATGTTACTTCTTACAGGTGCAAGAAAAAGAGAAGTGCTAGATGCCACATGGAGTGACTTTGATATGCTCAATAACCTATGGACTATCCCAATTACAAAAAACGGTAAGAAAAGAATCCTACCCATAACAGAACCACTCCAAGAACTCCTAAATCGCATTCCCAAACAAAGCAAATTCCTCTTTGCCTCTCCAAAGACTCAAAAGCCATACATCTCCATCTTCCAATCATGGAACTCAGCCAGAGTAAAAGCCAACCTACCAGAAGTCAGAATCCATGATTTACGCCACACATACGCCTCAGCCCTTGTCAATGCCAAATGCTCCCTCTATGAAGTGCAAGTACTTTTAGGACACTCCACAGCTAAAATGACACAACGATACGCACATCTGAGCAATGAATCTCTTATGAGGGCTTCTAGTTTTGCTGGAAAGCTGGTGAAGTGAAAATGCTACAGACAAATACAAAAACTTGATTTATGAATGTATATATGCTATCATTTACTTATGAAAATAGTCATAGATACAAGCGTATGGATTTCAGCACTCATCACAAAGGATAGCAAAGCAAGAGAACTACTAAGATTGGTTTTTCAAGCAAAGTTTTATCCGCAAATGAGCGAGGCTCTTTTTAGAGAGTATGAAGATGTTATGAAAAGAAAAAAGATTCAAAGTTTGACACCTTTGAATCTAGCAGAGCAAAACGAACTATTTGAAGCATATCTCTCAACTTGCAGGTGGAATGAGATTTACTATCTGTGGAGACCAAATTTAAAAGATGAAAATGATAACTTTGTAGTGGAGTTGGCAGTTGCTAGTGGAGCAGAAGCTATCATCACTTACAATATCAAAGACTTTCAAAGTGCAGAGTTGATTTTTAAACATAAGATTATAACACCAGAGGATTTTATAAAGGAGATGCTATGAGTACAGTTACACTAAGAATCCCAGATTCTAAACATGAAAGATTAAAACAGTATGCCAAAGAGCAAGGAGTCAGTTTAAATAAACTTTTTGAGGAGTTTGCAACAGTAGCACTTGCACAATTCGATGCAAAAACAAGATTTGAAATAAAAGCTTCAAGAGGGAGTATTGAAAAGGGATTGCAGATTTTAGACAAGTTAGACAAAGAGCTTTAGTTGGCTTATTTGCTAGAGTCACACTATGAGTTCATCGTGTACTTTAAAAGATTGTAGGGTGGGTTTTGGTATAATTTACCATTATAAAAAATGAGGAGATGTAAAAATGCACACAATCAAACTCAATGTAGGCGATAGTGCTTATACTCATTTAATGTTTTTATTAAAAAATCTAAACACAAATGAAATTCAAGTTGTAGAAGATATAACACAAGATGAAGATAACTCTTGTGAAACTATAGATATGTCTGTATATAAGATTGAAGCATTTAAAGCTATACAAGACCCTCTAAAGTGGCAACAAGATATAAGAGCCGAGTGGAACTAAGATGAGTAAATATCTGCTTGATACAAACACTATCATCTACGCTTTAAATCAAGGTTTAAAACTAAAAAATGGTAAATATTTAGTATCCATTATCACTGAGATTGAACTTTTATCATATAGCAACCTCACAAAGAACGATGAAGAAATTTTAAAAAGATTATTAAGTCAGTTTGAGTCTATAGAGCTTACTAAAAGTGTAAAAGAGAAAACCATACAAATCAGAAGAGATACAAAACTCAAACTCCCTGATAGTATCATAGTGGCTAGTGCATTGGATAATGATGCTATATTAGTTACATCTGATAAGCAACTGCTTAATTCTCAAGTCGTTAAGACTATAGAGTTACATCAATTGTAGATTTTAGTAGTACATAAAAAGATATGGATATGATAGGAGATTGTATATGGCTATACTTATTGGTGGCAAAAGACCGGAAAAGAGAGCCTATGATGATTTTGTAAGCAAAGTAATCAGCACTTTTAATAGTGAAAATCTGATTTATATTTTTAGTATTGGCTATATAAAAAGATTTGATTTAAAAAATGTAAATAATGAATATGTTTATTTGTGGCAAGATGCCAAAGGGAATGTATGTTATAGCTTTAATTTGCTGGAAAAAGAGTATTTTACCACTACTGCCACTAAACTATCAAATGCCCTTAGTAGTCATTTTCAATACAATATCGAGGTGGTTAACAATATCAATGACACTTTTAGCAGAAAAAACAGTGCAGCAACAAGTGCAAGCAGAGCCTCTCAAGAAGCTCAAAGATTTACTCAAAACCAGCGTAGAAGCTTAGACTCAACCAACAATAGAAATAATCTATTGGCTCATACATCGCAATCACATTACGAGCATCGTCTCCATCAAGATAGAGTAGCGTTATCACACAATCAGTACGAGTACACAAACCAAACATACTATTTGCACCTAAACGAACTCCCAATCATCTATAAAGAGCAATTTAGCCCCTATACCAAACTCTCTTTTTATCGCCAAAACGCTTTAGTCTATAAAAATAGCTATATACCAACAGTGTATATGACAAGTCATGTAAACACTCCCAATATAGAGAACTCTTTTATACTATCTTACATATTTGCTATGGCAAAAAATGATTCGAAAAAAGCTATGAGTATCATCGTATGGCTGGCGAATAGTTTCAACCTCTTGCAAAAACTCCCTTATGCTTTGGTTTTACACTCAAAAGGTGATATCCCTATGAGGCTTTTCTACGAAGAGATAATAGAGCCTTTGTTTCATAAAAACTATTGTGAAATTATAAGTAATGATACACTTGATAAAAAAGCACTCTCTCAAAAACTAAATGAAAAAGCAATCTATCGTTTCCATAATTTAACTACTCCAACAATCTTAGAAGAAGATGCAAAAGAGCTTGTAAAAAGGTTGATACACAAAGAGGAGTATAGACTAAACAATAAGCATATCACCACACTAGCAAATATCCTCATCACCTCTACAAGCAGATATGTTCCACTTATTGCAAAAGATGTGCCATGTATCGTAGTAGATATCGCATCAAACCTAGAAGAATTTTGTAAAGAAAAAAAGACAAGTACAGACTACTATGTCATATCCACACTTATAAAAAATGACCTTATGAACTTTGCATCGATACTAAGACATATAGATTTAAACAACCTATCTACTGTAGCAGAACTTCAATATTATAACGGTGATAAAAATAGTGATATTATAGATGGCGATGTTGCTGTAGTAAAAGTTTTTGAATCGGCTATAAAAAATAAAGATGAAGCTTTTTTTCAAAAGATAAAGCTACAAGCACCAAAGTTATATACTAAACTTATTGATGATTTTAGTAAAAATAGGATTGATAGAAAAAATCTTATTGAGTATTTTTCAATACTCTTTGGAAAAGATATTTTTAAAACAAATCGAGCACTTGTCGCAAAACTAAAAGAGATAAGTACTGCGGTAGAGCCATTTGAAAATGAAGATACATTTAACAATAACGGTAGAGTTTATTATAATATAAAATGATAAAACGAGTAATAATTGTCTAGCAATTAAGTAGCAATTATTTAGCTATCTAAATCTCTTATTGTAAAAAAATTTATTTTTTAATTGCTATATAATTGCTATTAAATTATATGTATGTCTTTGTAGATAATAGCCAGTATTACGATATTTAAGGCAATAATAAATATTAGTAATATTTTTTTGTTTCACTATCTTTTTTCAGTTATGTAAAACTTAACTTCTTTATTTTTATACTATTTCCATAACTCCGTATTCCATAACTCCGTACATCACAATAATTTTGAAGTACACTGTAAATCCAGACAGGACAAATATCAGTATACGCTGATTCGACGGATAGTCGTATCAATGTTAATTTAGGTTTTAATATTATATAAATAATATATAATATATATAATAATAAATATAATGTCATGTCAATGACAAAATATATAATAATAAATAAAATAATATATATAAATAAAAATATAATCTTATACCATTACTCAACAGTACTCTATCCCTCAATAATGAATCTATCATTTGTATATGTATACATCCCTTTACATGAAATTCAATATTGGAGTACATACATGTCAAAAAGTAAAATCAGTAACTATCGTCTAAGTAGCACAAAAAAATACATTGATGATTTAAGCAGTAGCAATTCTAAACTCAATATCGTTCGTATTGACCTTGGCTACACAAAAGAACACTCTCAAACAGTAACGCTAGAAGAAGCCAATGATGACATGAACCGTATGCTAAACAATATGCGTTCTAAGCCAACAGTATTTGCAGATAAAGTAGGTCACATTATCAAAAGAGAACACACGCCTGATAGAGGCGTACATTTCCATACAGTCATTATCTACGATGGTCAGAAGGTACGAGAAGACATAACCAAAGGTGAGCAGATAGGCGACTACTGGAGAGAGCAAATAACAGATGGTAAAGGCACTTTCCATAACTGTAACCGTAACGACTACAAAGACAAAGGTATCGGTATGCTTGACTACAAAGACACTGATAAACGCAAGATACTAGATGAAGAAGTGTTGCCCTACCTATGTAAGGAGGAGCAGGGCATAGATAATATAAAAAGTAGTAAAAAAGCCAGAGCGTTCACTCGTGGTATAGCTCCTAAGAAAAAAGACAATCGTGGCAGACCAAGAGAGAAGTAACATTGTATGCTATTAATGCTTGTACCTGTTGGTTTGATAAATGAGTTGTGCTATGAGCTAGAGTCCTTTAGTCCTTTATTGTGTTCTCTTTTGGCTTATATCTCTTCTCTTTCTCTTCTTCTCTTTCTCTTTAACGCTTTATATATTCATTGCTATTTTTATTAGTAACGGTACTTTTTTCTGTAGAAATTTATATTAGCGTATATACGGCTTAAAGTAGTGCAGTGAGTGTTTGTATTCATCTGTAGTTTTAATCTCTTGCAGCTACTTTAAAATGCGTTTTAAGGCTATGTTTACAGTCAATGCTAAAAGATACTATTAACCATCAAATATAAAAATATATCTACTGAATAATTTTTTTAAATCATCTAGTCTGATGAAGAGTTGAACTCTAAAATCACTCTTACATAAAAACTAGGATGCATCCAATGCACTCAAACTTAACGAGTCATCAACAAGAGGTGTTTCAAGCCATTGTACATGACATATATAGCAATTTGTCCTCACCATTTAAAGGAGACATAGATACACATTTTTTATCATTAACTGGTGCCGCAGGCGTTGGTAAGAGTTACTTAACAGGAGAGATTGTTCAAGCAGTCATAAGAGGTATTGTAGGATATGGACATAATGATAACGGTGTCTGCATTACCGCTCCTACACATAAAGCTCTAAAAGTAATAAAAACAATGCTTGAGAGTTTAAGTATCAAAGCAGACTACAGAACCATCCAATCATTTTTAGGCATCAAGCCCACTTACAACTATAGTACGGGTGAGGAGAAATATGTCATAGACAGAACTAAAAAGAGTCTTCCAAGCGTATCACTCCTTATTGTAGATGAAAGTTCTATGGTTTCTGACGAACTTTTTATCTTTATCAAAGATGCATTCTTGCGTGGACGAGTTAACACTGTTTTATTTATAGGAGACAGATATCAGTTGCTGCCAGTTAATAGCTCTTCTAACCCAGTGTTTGAGCTAAAAAGACAATATAGCTTAACAGAGGTTGTAAGACAAGCAAAAGATAGTAACATCATCTCTCTAGCAACTTTATTTCGAGAGCGAATCATATCTGGGGAGTTTATCCCCATCCTTGAACTGCTCCAAGATACAATTGCAAATCATACTGAAGATATAGAGTTTTTTAGCTCCAAAGAGAAGTTCGTCCAAGATTTCTATAAAAATAAGCAGTGGGAGAGTGAAGATAAGATTATTACAACATTTGCCAATGAAGATGTTGAAACATTTAATAAGCTTGTAAGAGACCGCCACTGGAATGAGAGAGGAGTTGAAGAACCGCCGCTGTTTCTACCTAACGATAGGATTAGATTTAAAAGCCCATACGATAGACAGAAGTCACGAGTGATAAGTAATGGTTCTATATTTGCAAATGGCGAGGAAGTGGCTATAAGAGCAGCTAAAGTAATAATAAATCCAAACTCACATATAAAATACTGGGAACTTGAAGTCTATGGAAGAAGCGAAGAGGATTTCATCAGAGTTATCGACCCTCAAAGCCAAAATGATTTTAATAAAATGCTAAATGGCTTCATAGATGTTGCTAAAACCAGCAGCTATGAAAATCGTAAATCGTATTGGAAAATGTATTTCGATACCAAGAGCCAATTTGCAGATATTCAGTATATTTATGCTTCAACGATTCACAAACTACAAGGAAGCACTTACGATACGGCATACATAGATTTATCAAACATCGCAAACAATCAGAATATTTCAAATGATTTTAAATACAGACTCTCTTATGTTGCAATTACAAGAGCAAAAAACAGTATCAAGATACTTCTGTAGTATCTTGATGTGAAATAATTTTTTAAATCAATCCTCTTTAACGAGCAGATAAAAATCAAACGACAACCAAGTCTAAATTTACATCTGCTACAACATCAAGAGGAAAAGAGATGAAGCAGCATCTAACCCAAGCATTTGTAAAAAGAGTAGAGTGTGAAGCAGGTAAAAGCAAACAAGAGTTCTACGATACAGAAATAAAAGGGTTTATTTTAGAAGTAAGAGCAAACGGAGTAAAGACATACTTTATAAGAACTGTAGCAAATGGCAAAAGAGCAGCTAAAAAACTTGGCGATGCCAAAATAATGGATATCAACAGTGCGAGAATAAAAGCAATCAAGCTAAAAAGAGCCATAGAGGAATCAACCGATACAGTAGTAGTATTAGATGGTAGAAATAAAAAAGATGATAAAAACGCCACTCTAAATAACGCTGATGATGCAATCACTCTAGGAGTATTCTACGAGCAATACTATCTGCCATATATCAAAAAGCACATCAAGTCTTATGAAACCAATATCTCAATCTTTAAAAACCATCTGCTGCCAGAGTATAAAAACACTCCAATGAATGAAATCTCAAAAGCTTCCATTATGAAGCTACATAGCGATATGGTAGTAAAAAAGAAATTAGCACCTGCTACTGCAAATAAAGTGTTGATATTTTTATCAAGTGCATTTAATATAGCAATTGATTTAGAGATAGACAAAGTGATAGAAAACCCAACAAAGGGTATAAAAGAGTACAAACTCAATAATGCCAAAGAGCGTTATATAACCAAAGCAGAAGCAAGAAAACTTCTTAAAGCGATAAACAACGCAGAACAGAATATCCACTTAAAGTACATCATCCCTATGCTTATTTTAACAGGAGCTAGACGAGGAGAAGTACTAAAAGCCAAACATGAGGATTTTAACCTAAATCAAATGACTTGGACAATACCGACAAGTAAAAATGGTAAAAAGAGGATATTGCCGATTACACCACAACTACTAGAACTCTATAAATCAATTCCAAAGGATGACACCCCATATCTCTTTGCATCTGCTAAAACAAAAAAACCATATGTAACGATTTACAGCTCTTGGAATAGTGCAAGAGTAAAAGCAGGATTGAAAGATGTAAGAATGCACGATTTGAGACATAGCTTTGCTTCTGCACTTGTAAATAGCGGAAGAAGTCTATATGAAGTACAAACCCTACTGGGACACTCAACTTCAACTATGACACAAAGATATGCCCATTTGAGTAATGAAGCTTTGATGAGTGCGGCTTCTTGTGCTGGGAATTTGCTGTAAATAAGAGATATTTCATGTGATTTGGATATAATTAAATTGCTTCCGCCAAGTTGGCGGAGAGATAAAAAAGGGATAAATGATGAGCATAGAAGATAAAAAAGATAATAAAAAGATAAAAAATATAGAAGATTTAAAACAGCTTGATAATACTGGTGGGATATTGTTAAGCCAAAAAAGCAATGAAGCGATTAAGCTAATTAAGAATAAATTAAGAAAAACTGCTGAAACTATAATAGAAATTGGCGAATTGCTTATTGAAGCTATAGATAATGAATCAACTGATTATAAAAAAGAGTTTTATAGACAGCTAGGTATGAGTGAGCGTTCAGGACAGCGATATATACAAATAGCTAAAAATGAAGTGATACAAAAGCTCAAAAGTAAAACACCTAAATCATTAGACAATATGACAATGACGGATTTACTACATGAGATGAATAAAAATAATAAACCGACTGATGATAATGATGAAAAACCAAAAATAGAGCCTTCTAAAAGAGCCAAAGATATATTTAAAAGGTATAAAGATAGCCCTGATACATTAGAAGAGATTATAAGTGAATTAAAAAATATGCTAGAAGAGCATAAAAAAGAGAGTACTGCTATAGATGCAACAATAGTAACAAGTGAAAATAAATAATAGATAGGAACTCTCCTATCTATGCCTTGCTTTTTTACCCAAAATTACAAAAGAACTATGGAGTTTATAACCTAAATAGCAAACACTACAGAGCTTTGCATAGCAGATTGAAAAGTTTATAGGTATTGGTTTATTGGGTAGCCTCTATTGTCCTTGACAAATTAAATAGCACAATGTATTATTTTAATATAATACTATCGTCTTATAAAAGGATAATTGATGAAACAGACTACAAGTATAAAATTAGATTCAAATGTAAAGAGTGAAGCACAAAAGATATTCGCTGAACTTGGTATGACTTTAGGAGAAGCCGTAAATCTATTTTTAAATCAAGTAAGATTAAACAAAGGATTGCCATTTGAAGTTAAAATACCTACAAAAGAGACTCTAAAAGCAATTAAAGATGTTGAAAAAGGTATCAATTTGCAAACTGTTACGCTTGAGCAATTGCAAGATGAGATGAAAAAATGTATCGAAAAATAGAGATTACCAAAAGCTTTAGAAAAGATATCCAAAAGCTAAGGTTTTTAGATGAACACTATACGAAATACATTATTTACATCTCAAATTTGTTGCAAAACATCTCATTGCCGCCTGAAGCACTCGACCATCCGCTAAAGGGAGAGTGGATGAGCTATAGAGAATTTCACATCAGCGGCGACTTACTTGTAATCTATAAACTTACAGAAGAGACCTTGTATCTTGTTAGAATAGGGAGTCACTCTCAACTTTTTGATTAGCTCTTAAGTATAGCAGCTATAGGAAAGTAACAGATTGTTTTTAGTACGAAAATACAATACCTGCAAACTTTGCGTTTTTAAAAATAGACAACACAATCTAAAAAAAACCAAATATTAACTAATAGCCACAGACAGGAACTCTCCTGTCTGGGACTACAACTCTTTTTACTCCAAATAGCAAACACATCTATATCCGCTTCAAGCCATCAATACCAATTTTTATAACCACTACATCTACTTATAAATTCACTTTAAAAAACCACCCACATCCCCTTATCTCCACTTTTTTATAACCACATATCATAACCATAGTAAATTGAACCAATCCATAAGGAGCCTAAAAATGCTAAACATAATCAAACACACATACGGTCTAAACTTTAAAGATGTACAAAAGTATCTGCCACAACTGACTACCAGCAATGAGGTCGTTACAGATGGAGCGATTCTGCATTTAGAAATATCATACTCTAAAAAATTATTACATCTTTTTATCGATACGAACACACAACATTATTGCTTCAATGCAGCAGATGAAGATGTAAATGATTTGATGTATGAGATAGGTGATGGCGTTCTAGCCAAGTACAGACACTATAAAAATGACATAGAGGCTCTTATTTCATACATTCTCAAAAACTTAACCTCTTTGTAGGGGTTAAGTTTTTATCGTTTTATGGTATTTGCAATAAGCCATATGTCGCTTCTTTTTTTTATCTTGTCTATTTCTCTATCTCCACTTTTTTTCAACCACATATCATAACCATAGCAAAGCCCAAAAGACTTTGAAAATAACCCAAGCAGGAGCAGCTATGAAAAAAAGAGCAAACGAAATGAAGTTTTATACCATAGAACCAAAAAGACTCTACGGACTATTAGAGTGCGGATGTACCTTATGCAACAAGGCAGATGAACTTTTAAGAGATAGAGATTTAGGATGTTGCATATGAGAGTAAAAGAGAAGATGCTTCAAGACAGAGAAGTAGAGTTTGAGGATGATTTATCATTTGCAGAGTACCTACAACACTACATGAGCCAACCAACAGAAGCAGAGCTAGATGATATGGAGCAAGAGCTAAACACTAAAAGCACTCTATCGTTTAATCCCATAAACAACCCATACTACCATCCACTACAAGGAGCATAAAAAATGAGTCCAGTATCGATTTTAGGATTACTTCTAGCAGTAGGCACTGTTATAAAAGATTCTATAGAGAATGACAATAGCTGCGATTGCTAAGATATAAGTTTTAGCCAAAAAGGCTTTTAATAAGAAAAAAAATAAAAAATAAAAAATAAAAAGGACAACCAATGCAAAAAACCCCACTAACCAATGAGCAGCTAAGAGAGCTTGCACCAACACTCTTTACAAGTGAACCACACTATGAGGTTTCGGATAAGTACCACTTTATCCCAACCATTGATATTATCGAAGAGATTAAATCCCACAACTGGTATCCCATGCGTGTAAGCCAAGCAGGGGTAAAGGATGAAGAAAAAGAGGGATACCAACAACACTGTGTAAGGTTTCGCCACTTTGAAGATTTACTCAACCCACAAGAGAACGCAGTAGAGCTATTGTTGTTCAACTCCCACGATAGAACAAAAAGCTTTTCCATCTCTGCTGGTATATTTAGATTTGTATGTGCAAACGGCTTAGTAGTGAGTGATAGTGTATTTGAGAGCTATAAAATCAAACACTTAGGAGATAGGGAAAATGATGTAGCAAATGCAGTTGCAAAAATAACTGCAGTAAAAGAGAAGCTCATAGAGAAGATAAAAACTCTCTCATCTATCAAACTCTCCCAACCTGAAAAAGAGACATTTGCTAAGCTCTCTATTCCACTAAGGTTTGAAGAGCATTTAGAAGTCAATCATCAAGATTTACTTATCCCTCATAGAGAAGAGGACTGCAAAGATGACCTCTACACAACCCTTAACATCATACAAGAAAATCTCATCCGTGGCAATGTAAGCGGTATAAACAAAGAGACCACCAGACGCTTTACCTCTAAAGAGATAAAGTCCATCACAACAGATACCCAAATAAACAGAGGGATATGGGAGTTAGCAGAGAGAATTGCAACTATCAAAGAGCCAACATACCAAATAGCAGCTTAAAGGAGCAGAGAATGAAACTCGTAAATTATCAACTCCAAACCCAAATGGAGAGTGTAAAACAAGAGGCAACTCAGTTTTTAAAAGAGTATTTGCAAAGTGTCCTAGAGGATAAAACCAAAGCCTACTACCAAAAGGCAGATTATGTAGGACTCTCCCTAAATGAACTCTCCAATAAGATAGATACCCTCTCAGAGGATATCAAAGAGCTACAACGACTTAAAAAGAGACTCTCAACCGCTCTTGATATATCTAAAGAGGTAACAGCCTCTATCTTGCTAAAAAACGGCATAGATAAAATTGAGGGAACAATCATAAGCTCAATCACCCTTACAAAAGAGACCACCAAAGAGAAAGTCTCAATGGCGGTACTAAACAAAGAAGAACTCTTAAAAAGAGGATTTGTCAAATACGAACTAGACACCGATGCACTCCAAACTGCACTCCTACAAGACACCAATCTCCAAAAGGAGCTAAAGCCATTCGTAGAGCTGGCTATAACCAAAGAGACAACCCCTGCAAAAGCAAAAGTAAATCTCAAACGAAGTGCCAACAACACCCAAGCAGATGAACTGCTTCACATAGTAGAAAATCAAGCAGCATAAAGGAGATACAATGTTTAACGAAAAACAGCTTCAAGTTCTTAGCTATGAACTTGATTCTAGCAGAATAAAAACAAGAGAAAAAGGAAATATCAGCCTCTCCTACATTGAAGGTCATGATGTAATAGAGAGTGCCAATAAGATATTTGGATATGGTAACTGGAGTTACTCCATCTCAAAACTTGAACAAGTAAGCCAAGAACAAAACCATAACCAAAACATCATCATCTGCTATAAAGCCATAGTTCGGGTAATAGCTCAAGATATAAGTCACACCAAAGAGACAACAAGAGAAGATGTAGGGTTTGGCAGCGGAGTTGCAAAAACACTCTCAGATGCACATGAGGGAGCAGCCAAAGAAGCAGTAACCGATGCCCTAAAGCGAGCCATGCGTACATTTGGAAATCAGTTTGGTAATTCACTCTATGATAAAGCAAAAAATCATTACAGCCAACCAAACAATAATCAGCTGCCGCAACAGCCAAATACCCATAATCAACAACCATCCTCTCAAAAACAGCAAGGGTATCAACACTCAAATACCCAAGCACAACCAACCAATCCAAATCAACCTCCACCACCGCAAAACCACCTCCCACAAGACTACGCATCCCTATACAATCTAGGATTAAGCATAATAGAGCAAGGAAACTCTCTTGTAATCATAGGAGATGATATCTTCTCAAAAAGAGATTCTATAAAAGCATGTGGCTTTAGATGGGATGGCAACTCTAAAATGTGGTACAAACCACTTGAACAACAGGCGGCGTAAGATGAATGAACTTATACCACAAACCATTTTAAACAACATTCCAGACCTCTACGCAACAGCAGGTGAACTCAACCCAAAATGTCATGTCAAACTCTTTACTCCCAACAGCGACTGGAACTGGTACATTATAGAGTTCTCAAAAGAAAATAACGATACCTGTTATGGCTATGTCGATGGAGTAGAGGGTGAGCTGGGATATTTCTCTCTAAGCGAACTAGAAGAGCTATTTGAAACATTTTTATTAGGTGTAGAGAGAGATTTATATTTTAAACCCACACGCCTATCAAAAGTAAAAAAGATGCGTACAAAGGAGTAGATAAAAATGAGTGCAAGAGATTTCTACTTACAGCAAGAAGCAAAAAAAGGTTTTAGAGACTGGACGATAGATGGATTGGAGTTTTTACTCCAAAGAGGCAAGCTTCAAGAGGATGTTGAGAGGGAGTGTAGAGAGGCACTTCATAAGCTCACTCTAAAAAGCGGCATATGATGCAAGCTAAACGCATACACATTGAAAATCAAAAATACAAAGAGTTTAGAGAAATATGTGTTGGGATTGATTATGTGCAGTGGGACGATGGAAGCGATGGCTATATCTACTTTGAGGAGAGTATAAATGGAAATAGGGCAGAAGCGTTTTATAGAACAATAGAAGCTGCACTTGTTGAATATGATGGAGCGGATGAGTATTTTCAGATGGGGAGTTTTAGAGAGGTGGAGTAGCAAACGACATAAATTGCACCATTTTATGTCGTTACGCCTGTTTTAGGGCATTAGAACACCACTTAACTCAAGCTCCATCTTTCAAACATCAGAAAACACCCCAATATTAGTATAAAAACAGAGGTTTGCTATGAAAAAAAAAGTAAAACGGATAAAGGAGTCAATTACAGAAGTTGAGTTTAAAAAGTTGCTTAATGCAGTTCGAGGAGATGAAGTTATTAGACACAACACAAAACAAAATCTTCTTAGAACATTCACTATTTTATACTTTACAGGACTTCGTCTAAATGAACTCCAACAAATGAGACTCTATCATATCAAAGAGCTTTTAGAAAAAGGAGAAACTAAAATTCTCCTACCAAAAACAAAAAACGAACGCAAGCTCTTTGCAGGTGAAGCATTCAAAAAACAACTTGTCAAAGTATTTGATTTAAGCCAAGAATTAGACCTAGATGTAAGAGTTATCGCCAAAGGTTCGTCTAAATCTAAATATAGCGGTATAAACAGTGATGTATTTATAAGACAAGTCAATTCCAAAATAAAAGAGATATTAGGAACAGGCTACACATCCCATAGCTTCAGACAAGGCTTAATTACAGAGATGGGAGCAAAAGGCATCAACACAAAAATAATCTCAAAGTTTATAGGTCATAGTGATATAAAAACCACAATGCACTATATTAAGCCAACAGATGAAGATGTAAAGGAGGCTATGGTGCGATGAAGAAGATAGGATATATCAGAACTACCGTAAAAAAAGAGATAGAAGAACAATCTGAAATTCTTATTGCCGCTGGATGTAGTAAAATATTTGTAGAAGCAAAAGAGAATATCAACTATGAATCCAAAATCAAACTCTCCCAAATGATAGATACAATGCAGGATAAAGAGACTATAGCTGTTACAAGATTATCAATCCTCTCAAGCAGTGTTCAATCTCTTTTAGAGCTTATGCACATCTTAGAGCAAAAAAAGATAATCTTAGAAGTTGTTGAACAAAACTTCATCTCTTCAGGTATTCACACCCTCAATGAGCTTCTCTTTTACATCTTAGAGTTTATAGAAGATATCAAAGTAGAAAAACAAGCTTACGCAATACAAGAAGCAAAAGAGAGTGGCAAGAGACTAGGCAGACCACCAAAACTTACGGCTAAAGAGGTATTAAAAGCAATAGAGCTAAAACAAAACAATACCTCACGACAAATCGCTAATAGATTTAGAGTTGGCAGAAGTACCTTGCTTAGGCATATTGCTAGGAGTAGGAAGAGTGCGTAAATAAAGTTAAATGCTGGAGTGGAATTTCCACTCTGGTACTATTTTATTTTTTTACTTCTTCTGGGTTGATGTTTAAAAGGGTGCAGACTTGGTTAAATAACCCATATGTAAAATCTAATGCTTTTTTTATCTCTTCTCTTGGTGGCATACGCCTATCTCTTGTAGGATAAGAGCCTTTAATATGGTATTTAGTAATGATAGCCATAAGCTCCTGTTCTTCAGTAGTAAATGATAAATAATCTTTTGTAAGTAAAGACAGCTCGTTCAAATCGTGTATCTTTTGTATTTTTTTATTTTCATATGCCATAAATGACTTTAGAATAATTTCAGCGGCATAGTGCAAATCTACTGCAATTACATCCGTATAATGATGTGCTTCATACAGTAGTTTTCCAGAACTAAAATGATGCCACGCTTTGGTAAGCCAATCTCTAGCTGCTTGCTCGTTCATACCACACCTTTCCGTTTTGTAAAATATCAACTTTATAGAAGTAGTCATTTGAAGAGTTAAGAAAATCAGATGGAGCAGAAAGTATATCTATACCGTTTGTTTTATATCTTCTCATTATTTCAAGAAGATTCATTTTAGCTTGAACTTCATAAATATCTAATTCTTCATCAGTAAGGTTGTCTTTTACTAAAAACAAATCAATATCACTATCTTCATTAGGAGTGCCATAAGCATACGAACCAAATAAAATAATCTTATCAGGGTCAAGAGGCTTCAATCGTTCTACAATTTCAACTTTTACTCTTTCTATATCAATCATAGCAACACTCCTTTTTTAATCTTAAGTATGATTATACCAAAAATCCATATCTAATAATCAAATCCATAAACTTAAAACAAACTAAAAAACAGACCAAGCTGCCAGCAATACGCCAGCAGCTTTTTTTGTATAGATTGCCTTGTAGTCGTACTTCAAAGAGCCTTAATCGTACATTTTTTAATTCACTTTTTGCCAGCAATATGCCAGCAAGAATTTATCTAAAAACAACACTCCTCTATCAAACTTTCATTACTCCCTATTTTAGGGGATTTAGAGCTAAAAACACTAAGGAAAGTTTGTTTACTTTTTATTGCCAAACTGGAACGTTAACTACAGGTGTTGATGCTGGTGCTGCATTTACAGGTACTACTGGTAATGATACATTTACTGGTTTGATTGATACAACATTAGCAATTCCTACTACAACATTTACTGCTCTTGATAGCCTAGATGGTGGAGCTGGCAATGATACGCTTACTTTAAATGTTATTACTGCGACTACTTCACTTCCAAATGTAACAGTAGCAAATATTGAAACTATGAATATTATTGCTGCAGCTGGCTTAGGTACAGTGGGTGAGAATGATACAATTGATGATGGTAATGCTGGAAACACTTCTGAAACTGCATCAGTAAGCATAGATGTTTCAGGCTATACAGGTCTTACTGCATTAAATATTACTCAAGGCACTGATGCTTCAGTAGTTGCTGCTACAACAACAGATGTGACTATTTCTGGTGCTACAGGTGCTTTAGAAGTTGTTCAAGCAAAAAATGTTGTCATTACAGCTGCTACGGCAAATAAAAGTATTACTGTAGGTTCAAATGTAGTTGCTGGTGATGCAAATACTGCTGGAGATATTGCAGGTACTATCACTGTTACAGATACAAACCAAGGTTCAGGTAATATCCTTGTAGATAGCGGTACAAATGTAACTATCACTGCATCATCTGCAACAGCTTCAGGCGTTATCACTGTTGGTGCAGTTGATGAAGCAACTGGTACAGTAACTGTAACTCAAAACACAAATGTTACTTCAGATGCAGTAACTGCTGGTGCTATCGCAGTAACGGGTGGTACTACAATCACAGTTAACAAAAACTCTACAAATGTTGCATCTTTAGGCGATACAGCTAACAATGTTACTGCAGGTGCTACAACAATTGTTGGTGGAAACACTACAACGACTGTAAATGTTGCTCAAAGTCATTCTGCAACAGATTATGATTCTGTTACAACTGCTGGTTCAAAAGAAAGCTCAGTAGTTACTTTTGGTGCATTAATAGCAGGTGAAGCTGTGTTCGTTGGTGAAAACGGAGGTATTGCTACTTCTGATTTAGCATTTATTGCTACTGAAGATATGACTGCCGAAGAAGTTGCTGCTGCATTCGCTAACTTAACAGATGGTGATAAACAAGCTGATGGTGGTACAGTGTCTAAAGGTTACTTTACTGGTAGTTTAGATGCTGGTTGGACTTCAGGAGCTGCAGATGGTGATAAAGTTACATTTACTGCTACTGCTAATGGTAACGATGCAAACTATATCGATGTTGCAACAGATGATGCTGGTGATGCTGTAGGTAACAATGCTACAAATGATGCAGATTTCAGTTCAACCAATACTGATGGTGTAAATGACTCATCTACTGCTGCGGTTGATGTCACTGCAGCAACAGCAGGAGCAGTAACTATTGATGATAATGCAACTGCTTCTATTACAGATGTAACAGTTGACGGATATGCTGCATTAAATATTGGTACTACAACAGCTCTTACAAAACTAGCTAACCTTTCACTTGCAAACTCTGCAGGAACAGCTACTGTAGATGCTGCTGCTGGTATTACTTCATTGAACTTAACAGTAAACAATGTTAACAATGCAGTTGTTATCTCTACGGACTCAACAACAGTAGCTACATTAAATGTAACTGCTACAGGCACTGCATCTAGCTTTGCTTTAACAGCTGCTGATACTACAGACCTCAATGTATCTGGAGATACAAGCTTAACACTAACAGGTACTACTACAGCTCTTGAAGATGTTGTTGTTACAGGAACTGCTAGTCTTGATATTTCAGGTGTTTCAGCTAACGCTGCTAAATCAATCACAACTACAGGAACTACAGGTACAGTAACAGCTTCTATCAATGGTACAGCTGCAACATACACAGGTGGTACAGGTGTTGATAACCTTACATTAGTAACTGGTACTGCTTTAACAAAAGCTATTGATCTTGGTGCTGGTAACGACACATTGACTTTCACAGCTGCTGTAGCTAGTTCAACTGCTACATTATCAGGTGGTGCTGATACAGATACATTATCTATGACTGCTACAAGAGCTGCTGCATTAGATGGTGCTGCTCAAACTCTCTATACAAACTTTGAGAGATTAACTATCAATGATGGTGCTGCTAGTGAAACAATTGATCTTGCTAACCTTGGATTTACTGATTATGTAACTACTACTGGTAATGCTGCTGCTTCATTTGCTGCTGCTTCTACAGCCGATGTTACTGCTGATACTTTCACTTTTATATACAACGGAATATCATATACAGCTACGCTTGTTGATGCGAATGATGTGACTGGTGCATTAACTGTTGAAGATTATCAAGATGCTGTTGATGCAGCTGTTGATGCTGATGCTAATATATTAGGAGCTGGTTTAATTACTGCCGCACTTCCAGGAGCTTTAACATTGACTGTAGCTACTGCTGGTGATTCATTGGTAGGCGGTACTCATAGTAATAACGGCGCAGCTATTACAGCTACAAACACCGTATTAACGCTAGATAAAATGGATACAAACGGTACTCTAGTTCTAGCAGGTACAGGTGCAGTAACAGTTCAAGTTACTGATGCTGACGAAGTTGCTAATACAACTGATAAATTAAACATTATTGCTAATGTTGCTGCTACTGATTACAGCTACGGTGTCGTAACTGTTGCTGATGTTGAAACTGTTAATATCACTGCTAACGATACTTTAGAAGATGATGATTCTAATGGTACTGTTACAACTGCAGAATCTGCTGTTGAAGAAGCTGCATTAACTCTTACAGCTGCTGATGCAACTACTGTAAATGTATATGGTGCTGCTGATGTTGCATTAACACTTACAGGTACAACTGCAGTAACTTTAGTTGATGCTTCTACAATGACAGGTGCATTAACTGTAACTGCTTCTGGTACAACTGCTACAACTATTAAAGGTGGTTCAGCTGGAGATTCATTAACAGCTACTACTGGTGTTGTAGATACACTTTATGGTTATGCAGGTGATGATTCATTAACTTCTGGTACAAAAACAATCATGTATGGTGGAGAAGGTAACGATACATTCAACATCAACTTCGTAGCTTCACAAACTGTTAATGATTACGCTGTAATCAAAGATTTAGCTTCAGGTGATATTATTGAGTTGTTTGCAGTAGGTGGTAATGATATGGCTGCATTTGCTAAATTAACAGTTGCAAACACACCTGCTGCAGAAGGTATGCCAAATCTTGAAGATTATGCTAATGCTGCTGCATTACAAAATACTACAGATAATGGTGCTGTATGGTTCACATTTAATGGCAATACATTTATCTTTATCGAAGGTGCTACAGCAACTAATACTGCTACATTCCAAGCTACTGAAGATAACCTTGTTATGATTACAGGTACAGCAATCGACTTAAGTACTGGCGCATCTTTCAATGAAACATACGGTACTTTAGAAATCGCGTAATCCCCACAAAGGACAAGCGTTTCTCAAAAGCCCAAAAGCTTTCAGCCTCACTTTCTCTTAGGAGAGTGGGGCTTTTTTCATTTCTACTCTATTTTATTTATTTATTAAAAAGGGTGTCAGTCGCCACCTTAAAAAAAGGGGTGTCAGTCGCCACCTTAAAACCTCATAAATTTTCTATAAAATATTAAAGATTTATAAGCTTTTCAAACTAATCTTATACTTTCAACAATAAAGCCGATATTTCGCTCTTTTAGCTTTTTTTAGAGCATACCACAAGCCTTTTGATACACATTACTACTATATTTTTGCTTGTTTTTATAGAGTGAATGAGCTATAGTTATCATCTTTCTCATGACAGCTATTTGAGCTTGAGTTGTCTGTTTTCCATTCTCTTTGAGTCTATCGTAAAAAATCTTCATTTCAGGGTTACATCTAGTTGCCGTCATCGTTCCCATAAAAAGAACACCTCTGTATATCTTAGCTCCAGCTTTTGAAATCTTACTCTTCTTATGCACACTGCTACCCGAATCAAACCGAGTCGGGTCAAGACCAACTAAAGAAATTATCTGTTTTTTATTTGCATCGGGATACTTTAAAAAGAGATGCAGCAATACAATTGCACCTAACTCTCCAATGCCAACAATTGAGCGAATATTCTCATAGCCATCACTCAGCTCCTCATCACTTTGTATGATAGTTTTGATGTTTACAACTATATCATTCTCTCTTTTTTTAAGTGTTTTTATCTCATCTTCCAAAGAGGCAATCACATAGCTGTTTCCATCTTTTACAGCAATAGATTCTAAATGATTTGTAGCCATAACTCTTTGCTTTACTATAAACTTATAGTAACTCATCAACTCCTTGATATCTTCGGCTACAAGGCTTATGGTAGGTACAACTATCTCTTCATCTTTAGCTAAAACTATCGCCCCAGACAAGACCTTGGCATCATCCATGTCACTCTTGTTTCTGTTCCCATTAGCTTTTGCAAAATTGTGTAAAAAAGGGTGTCAGGCACCTAAATAGGAATAAAACTTAATTTTTCCTTTCTTCTTCTTTTCTCACTTTTTGCTACAAGCCGTAACACTTCCAGAAAAAGGATACTAGGCACTCTTTTATGCTTAATTTTTCCTTTCATTAAACATAATGAAGATCCTCTTTAAATAAATTTATCCTTTCTGAGTCTTTGTTTTTATAATGGAATAGATATTGCTACTCTTATTTCTAAATATTATAATAAGAAGCATGAAATGGTAAACTCAATTGAACCTAATTACTTAGTAACTAATATTAATACTGATAGTAGTATGGTTACGGACAATAATATTAATTTCGAAAAATTATTGAATGAATCAAAAGACGACATATACAAAGTGGATTTCAAGTACTACACTAAACCAGAAAATTCTCAACCAATAACAAATAAAAGTATGCAAGAACTTTATCAAGGCTTGGAAGATAGAGCAAAAGAGACATATCTCAGAATAAATAAAGCACAAGACTATGCCCAAAATATCACAACTAACATAAATAGTGCTGATACAGGAAAGGCAGAGCTCAGAGATATGTATAATGAACATATTGTGGAGATGAATAGCCCCTTGGTTTCACTCTTAAATACACAAAGTCAAAGCGTAAAAGAATTAACACCTGCAACAAAAGAGACTTTGGTAAGTGATGATGTAGAATCAGGACAAGAGAACATATCAACACTACAGAAGCTTGTTGACAGTGATAATAAAATAGATAATACTTACCAAGAAGATGTATATAAAGTAAATTTTCAGTACTACACTAAACCAGAAAATTCTCAACCAATAACAAATAAAAGTATGCAAGAACTTTACCAAGGTTTAGAAGATAGAGCAAAAGAGACATATCTCAGAATAAATAAAGCACAAGACTATGCCCAAAATCTCACAACTGCCCTAAAAAGTAATACTACAGGCAAAACAGAACTCAGAAATATGTATAATGAGCATATTGCGGAGATGAATAGCCCCTTGGTTTCACTCTTAAATACACAAAGTCAAAGCGTAAAAAAAAGGGTGTCAGGCACCTAAATAGGAATAAAACTTATAAAATTAATTATAGAAAAGGGTGTCAGGCACCTAAACAGGAATAAAGCTTAATATAATATTAATCATTATTACACTACAATACCAAATGCCAAGAAAAGAACGATACCAAGAAGCTGGACACTATCATATCATCAACCGCGGAGTAGAGCGAAGATCTATCTATTTAGAACCTGAAGATTATGAGTTCTTTTTAGATTTACTGCTTAAGCTTACCAAAGACTATCAAGTGACTATACACGCTTTTTGTCTTATGACAAACCATTATCATCTTCTTTTAGAAACCAAACAAAACAATCTCTCAAAAGCCATTCAGTTTCTAAACGATAAATACTCCAAATATTTCAACAAAAAATACACAAGAAGCGGTCATCTTTGGCAGGGCAGGTACAAATCTTATCCTCTTTTTGACGATGCTCATTTTTGGATAGTAGCAAAGTACATAGAGAGAAATCCCATTAAAGCGAACATGGTAAAAGATGTAGGACTCTACAAGTACCAATCATTTTTTCAATGGAAATACAAACACAACTATTTTGAACTTCTAAACAACTCTCAGATTTTTGATATGACCTATGATGAGTATGCAGATTATATCAGTAGCGAGATGGATGTTGATGCCATAGATATAGTCTATAAATCTCCAAAGTTACTAGTTAAAGAAGATGGCAACTTAAAAGTGCTAAGCAAAAGACTAGAAACTTTTTTTGAACTTGACCGTGATATAAATAGAAATGCAAACATTAAAAAAGCTTATGAGTACGGCTATACAAAAACAGAGATAGCCAATTTTTTAGACTTAAGCACCAAAACAATTGATGTAGCATTGCTTCCTAAAACTTAATTTTCCTTTCTTCTTCTTCTTTTCTCTCTTTTTGCTACCATTCTACCCATCCTCTAAAATTCTTTTATTTCCCTCAAACTTCAATCTCGCTTAAAAGTCGGCAATCTGGTGGGCTAAAACTCTCTTAGTGTTCCATAACTATTTTAAGACACTCCAAAGCACCATTTCATCGACATTTCACACACTCCCAAGCTGTCCCATAATCCCCTATAGGATTAAGAGACACATTTTTATCTAAATAACACCCCATTTGGTCGGCAATTGGTCGGCAGAGCCTACTTGACAAGGTTTTTAGCAGTTTTATATACTCCCCAAACAGCCAGCTACTTTCCTAACTGGTCGGCTGCATATAAAAAGTGACAAAAAACAGATGAAAATCAAACTAAAAATAAGAGTAAAAAAGGAAGAAAAAAGATGCCAAAGTTAAGATTTACAACAGACACCATCAAACGATTAAAACCACCAACCGATAAATCCAAAGTTCAATACTTCGATAGTGAACTTACAGGCTTTATGATTGAAGTAAAAAACACAGGAACTAAAACCTACTACTACCGCTATAGAGAAAACGCTTCTCAAAAGATGATACGCATAGGAACAACCACAGAACTAAACTTCCAACAAGCCAAAGAGAAGTACCTTGAACTAAAAGAGAACCAAACCAACTCACAAGAGCCATCACCACAAAAAGAGAAACCACTCATCACATTTAAAGAGTTCTACGACACCTACTACCTCCCATACATCCAAACACATATAAAAAGCTATGAGACAAACATATCCATCTTTAAAAACCACATACTCCCAGACTTAAAAGATACCCCAATGTTAAACCTAAAGAAAATAGATGTTATGAGTCTTCACTCCAATATGCTCCATAAAAAGCACCTAGCCCCAGCCACAGCAAACAAGTTTCTCATCTTCCTAAACAGTGCCTACAATCTAGCCAACACTTATGAACTCCTAGATGACTATAACCCTTGCCGTGGAGTAAAAGAGTATGAACTCAACAACCAAAGACAACTCTTCCTAAGTAAAGCTCAAGCAAAACGACTGCTAAGTGAAGTAGAAAAAAGCCCCAACCAGCACCTCAAATACATAATCCCCATGCTCCTGCTCACAGGTGCAAGAAAAAGAGAAGTGTTAGACGCCACATGGAGTGACTTTGACACGCTAAACAGCTTATGGACTATCCCAATTACAAAAAGCGGTAAGAAGAGAATCCTACCCATAACCCCACCACTTAAAGAACTACTTGAAACCATTCCCAAACACACCAAATATCTCTTTGCCTCTCCAAAAACCAAAAAACCCTATGTAAGCATCTTTAACAGCTGGAACACAGCAAGAATCAAAGCAGGATTACCAGAAGTTCGTATTCACGATTTAAGACACACATACGCCTCAGCCCTAGTAAATGCCAAATGCTCCCTCTATGAAGTACAAATGCTGCTCGGACACTCAACAGCTAAAATGACCCAACGATATGCACATTTAAGTAATGAATCGCTTATGAAAGCTTCTAGTTGTGCTGGGAAGTTGTTGAAGTAGGGTTGTAAGTGAAATTTGGTATAATTTACTATTATAAAAAATGAGGAGATAAGAAAATGCACACAATCAAACTCAAGGTAGGCGATAGTGCTTATACCCATTTAATGTTTTTACTAAAAAATTTAAACACAAGTGAGATTCAAGTTGTAGAAGATATTGTACAAGATAAAGATAAGAGTTCTGAAGTTATAGATATGTCTGCATATAAGATTGAAGCATTTAAGAGTATTCAAGACCCTCTAAAATGGCAACAAGAGATAAGAGCCGAGTGGAACTAAGATGAGCAAATATCTGCTTGATACAAACACTATCATCTACGCTTTAAATCAAGGCTTAAAACTTCAAAGTGGTAACTATTTAGTATCTGTCATCACAGAGATTGAACTTTTATCCTATAGCAATCTTACAAAAGATGATGAAACTGTTTTAAAAAATCTACTAAGTCAGTTTGAGTCTATAGAGCTAACTAAAAGTGTAAAAGAGAAAACCATACAAATCAGAAGAGACACAAAAATCAAACTACCTGATAGTATCATAGTTGCTAGTGCATTGGATAATGATGCTATCTTAGTTACATCTGATAAACAGCTGCTTAATGCTCAAGTCGTTAAGACTATAGAATTGCATCAATTGTAAGGCTTTTGTGGATGGTTATGGTTACGGATAAAGTCCTGAGTAATAGTAATGACAATAAATGACTTCTTCTCATACTCAAACGATGATGGTAGTGTTAGGATGTATCAAGAACTAAAAAATGAAAAAAATGCCAATAAAATTTACTTACTAAATAGCTACGGTAAAAAAATAGTGCAGCTAATCATCAGCGAAGAACAAAATACTCACAATGAAAAATTTGCTCAGATAAAAATCATTCCCTACAACATAAAAAAAGCTCTGGATACAAGTAGCCTTACTAAAAAATTTAAAAGATTTACAAATGCAGAGCTGACCTATCACGGAAGCAGTGATAGCACAAAGCAATCAAAAATACATTTAAAATATTTAGAAGATAAAAAGTATAAGACCATAGTGGATAATAGTTGTGAACTTACGCAAAAGAGCGATCAACTTATCCCACTTTTTTCTATTAATGCAGGGAGTTTATACAAAGATAAAAAGAAAGATAAACTAAAAAGCAAAACATTAAAATTTACAATAGAGAATAAAACTTCTCCTGTTATCATCGATTTTTACCTTGCAGGAAAAAACTTTAATTTTGAGAGATATTTTAATTCCATGTATTCTTTTAGTATGTTTGACTCTATGGATTATTTGGATGCTACAAATAATTATCCAATAAATAGAGCCTTGATAATGCAGCCTATCACATCTTTCAAACTCAATGGCTATGAACTTTACATAAGAGTTACTTCCAGTAAAAATGAGTATGAGCCATATTTTATATTTTACAACAATACAAATTTTTACGATATTTATTTAAACAGAGGCATGATGTATCTAAATGAAGATGGAACTTTAGGTAAAAAAATAAGTATGAAAGAGAAAGAAAAAGAGCTGAATGATTGGTATGACAAAAAGAATATGATAAATCAAAATAAATATCAAGAAGCAGATAGCATTTTTATAGACCAGAAGAAAATTTAAAGTGACTTAAAGTTTTTGATTTATTATTTTTTGTGGTAAAATAAGTAAAAATGGTAAGAGGAAGTAAAATGAGCCTGAAAGACTTAGACTGTGATAAAGTAAGAAAATTAGAAGATATCCAAAATGAGGGTAACTATATAGACCCAAGTGGCAAAAATAATCCAAGAGATGCAAAACTTGTTAGCTGTCTTCAGACTCACTACAAAGGTAGACTGGGTATAGAAGAATACAACGAGCTAGAATATATAATAGATATACATTTTTCAGAATATAAAAAAGATGATATATTATATAAAGCTCTATGTGAATGCTGTAAAGAAAAAGAGGGATATAAAAAGTCTGAAGATAATTTTCGAGATATGTTAACTACTCAAAGAGATAGGTTTGTTGAGTGTGTGAAGAAAAGAATACACAGTTATAGAGTTGATAAATTATTAGGATAAAAAGCTAGTTAGAGGAGTTACCTAACTAGCCTCCAAAAAGAGAACTATGAAAGAAGAAAACAATTTTAACCACTATAAATCCTTAATTCTCCTCTCTTCTGTAGTACTCTTGTTCTGGTATTTTTTTAATATAGATTTATCACAAGTTTCCTTTTTTAAAGGTCTAGCACTAGAAAATCAAAAAGTTTTGTCGTATTTAGCTTTTATGTTGGTTGGTCTGCAGTTATACTTTCTAATAGAAATGATATTAGAGTATAAAAAAATTAATGAAAAATCTATTCAATTAAAAATCCAATATATTTTTACAATACTTTTTCTATTGCTAGCGATAGTTATTAGCTATCCAAAACTTATAGAAAATACATCTATTAAATTAACAACAAGAATTGATTTAGCTATACCAATAATTAGTGGTTTTTTTATAATGCTATCTTTATCATATATGAGAGATTTTTTAGAAACTGTTTTTACATTTTATAAATTTAGAAAAAGACTTATGTTTAGTATGTTAATAGAATTAGTTATTTTAAGTATAGTTTTTTCGCTAATTATAGTATTTTTTTTAGAGTATTCATCAAGACTGATATATTATAATTTAACTCTTTTGGTTATTGGTATGCTAATAACCTATATCTTTTTTATCCGCAAAAAGAAACTATATTCCGAAAAAAACATCATAGAGTTAGATAAAGTAAATAAATATTTAGACCGTCAAGTTGAAGTGTCTGAATGTATTAAAAATGGAGAGCATGATGTGTATCTTACAAGTATTAAGAACGGTAAAAAACAACATAAAAATATAATGAAATACATTCAAGCTAATCAAGAATCTACTATGGATGATTTAAGTTTTAGATATAAGTTTCATGAAGAAATCAACTTGCTAAATGTGGATGGAAAATTACAATTAGAAACAGCAAATAAAAAAAATAAGTTTGTAACTACTGAGGTATATAATAAAAAAACTGATGAAGTTATTGAGCAATTAGATATTTCATTTGAATACTTAGAAGAAGCTTCTAAAAAAATGAGTTTTCCAAATAACAAAGAGGATTATAATAATATTATTACTGTTCTCGTATCAAGTGCATATGAACTATGTAAAATCAATGATTATGATAAGAATGAACTATTAATGCAATTTGCTAGTGATGGTTCCTTTGATGAATTAAAGGACTTATTAAATCAAGATGATGTTAATATTGACTATGTAGCTCCTAATAGTTGGACACCATTATTAATAGCTACTGCGAATGGACATTATAAAGCAGTTCAATTGTTATTAGATAAAGCTGCGGAACCAAATCTTACTAATGCATATGGTGCTTCAGCTTTGCACTTTGCTTCTAAATATGGGAAAAAAAGTTTATGCAGGCTATTACTTAAATATAATGCAGATATTAACCTGGCAGATATGAAAGGTGAAACTGCATTAATGAAAGCTGTTCAAGAAAATTTTTTTAATATTGTTGAACTTTTAATAGAAAATAATGCAGATGTTTCATTAATAGACCATAGTAATATGTCTGCATTAAATTATGCAAAGAAAAACAAAAATGGAAAAATTCTCAGAATATTAAAGAAAAACTTGAAGTGAAAAATAAAACAGTGCCAGAGTGGAAGCCCCACTCCAGCACTGAACTAACTAGCCTCTTTGTACTTAGCAATATGCCTATAAAGAGTACTCCTACCAACTCCAAATCTATTAGCAACTTGTTGTGAAGTATTGTTTTGTTTAAGCTCAATGGCTTTTAAAACCTCTTTGGCTGAAAGTTTTGGAGGTCGTCCTAATCTTCTACACTCATCTTTTGCTTTTTGTATTCCATAAGCTTGTTTTTCAACTCTTATATCTTCTATAAACTCACTTAGAAAAAAGAGCAGCTCATCAAGGCTGTAACTGTTAGAAGAGATATACTGCTGTTTGGTAGCTTCTAAGATAATCTCTTTTTCTTCAAGAGTAAACATAAGCTCTAAGAGTGTTTGAACACTGCTTGATAAAATTGATAATCTTGTGACTGTTAAAGTATCTTTACTTTTTAGTATCTCTATGACTTGAGCTAGTTTTACTTTGTTTTGGTAGTTAAGATTCTCTTTTGGTTCAACATAGATTTTAGAACATCCTGCAGCTATGAGTGATTCTGATTGCTCCTCTACTTCTTCTTTTAGAGAAGCTTTGATATATCCAATTTTACTCATCGTATCATCGCTCCTTTGACATCATCATCTGTTGGCTTGATATATCCCATAGTGGTTTTTACATCAGAGTGACCGATAAACTTTGAGATGATTTTTGCATTGATACCTTTTGCTCCCATTTCAGAGATTAAGCCTTGCCTGAATGAGTGTGAGGTGTAACCAGCTCCAAGTATTGATTTCATCACATCATTCACTTGTGCTATAAAGGTAAGAGGATGTATCCCTGTTTGCTTAGAATGATTACTACCTTTTGCGATCACTTTGATTTGTAAGTCTGTATCGGTTTCAAAAACAAATAGCTTTTTGAGTTGCTTTTTAAACTCATCACCTGCAAAGAGTTTTCTCTCTGATTTGGTTTTTGGTAGAAGCAACTTTGTTTCTCCATCTTCAAGTAGCTCTTTGATATGAACAAGTGTCATCTCTTGAAGCTCATTGAGTCGTAATCCTGTAAAGTATAGAATCGTAAAAGCTCGAAGTAGATTTTGTTTTGTATTTTCTCTTATAGACTCATCACCTCTAACTGCACTCATCAGTTTTTTATACTCAAGTTCGGTTACTGACTCTTTTATTCTTTTGGGTGTTTTTCTTTTAGATTTTGGTTTCATATCCTTTTCCTTATATTATCTCCTTATAGAGGGGTGTTTTATGGGGTTTTATTTTTGGTGGTGTGATTTGATAGGCTTTGAAGCCCTTAGATTGGGGAAACCTTATAAACTATACAAGTTTATAGTGTTTTAATCATACTCGTTGAATTTTCCTATTTGAAAAAACTCATCAGCTCCATCATATTCAACAAGTGCATCTTCTAATGTTTTATAAAACACCTCTGCTCTATTTCCACATATTGATTCTTCAAAGTAGATATAGCCATCGCTTCCATCATCCCACTGCACATAATCAATCCCAACACAAGTTTCAAAGAACTCTTTGTATTTTTGATTTTCTACATAGACTCTTTTTGCTTTCATATTTTGTGGCTCCTTTTGTGGAAGTAACATCTACTCAAACTCCACACTCCAATTTCCTTTATCTGTTATCACTTCAACTTTTACAAGATTACATTTTGAGGTGTATCCTGCTTGAACTCTCTCTCCATAAGATAGTGATTTTGGAAAGTTGCTTTGAGTAATAGCTGTCATTTTACAGTTGCCATTATTTGCTATGACATCTTCAATAGTTACTTCATCTGTAACTGCAGTTACTTCTACAACGGGTACGCTTATGATATAACCACCCCAATCACTAGAGAGTGATTTTGCTTCAATGCGTACTGGTGATTGTTCTGGAGCTTTATCTCCACAACCGCTTAAACCTATTATTAGCATTACTGCCAATGTGCCTACTATTATTTTTTTCATCTCTTTTTTCCTTTTTGATAATTTTATTTTTTAAATACTCTTTATATGACAGAAACCAATCTGTTAGAACTCCCAATAAAAAGTAAAACTTTTCCTAACTTTTGTTAGGCTCACTTGATGACCTGTGCAGCATCGCAGGAGAGAAGTAGAACAACCCATAAAAAGTGAAGCTGGTGCGAAGCAAACCAAAGCGAAACGACAAGACTTACCAAATAAGACTAACTATACTAACTATACAAACAATTAAACTCTATTCTTGAAAAGGGATAGGGGGAGAGGGGCGTTAGCCCCTCTATGGGGGAAAGGGAAAAACTTCTTACTCTTATCCTCTTACACTCATCCTATGCTACCTTTTTAATTTGTGATAGTGGTGTAGGCTTGAAATATAAATCTCTCTCTACTCCAATTCCTAAACTTCCCTTTACCTCTTGTATCTCTTGTAAACTAAAGTACCCAAGTTCACTTGCAAATGGTGATACCACATACCCAAAGCAGATATCATCATCGATTGAAAGTTCAGTGATGTACCAAGTCCAACCATCGATAAAAAGCTTGATGTAAGCTGTAGGGTCTTTTTGTTCTTCTGTTTCATAGAGTTTGGGGATTTGTTCTTTTATCTCTTTTGGTATGAGTTTCATTGTATAGCTCCTTTTATAATTCCAAATTGCGTATAAAATCACCGATACACTCAATGGCGTTTACATCTTTAAATGCAAACTCTTTTAAATAGGAGTGGCTTGTTTTAAAGTTTTTAAACGCTTCTAAAATATCCTCTCCCTCTTCAGAGCCTAGTATCTGCATATTGGTAATCTCTTTATTGTTAGGGTCGTATGTATAACCCTCCTTTGTGAAGAATAGATAGTTTCTCATCTTACGCTGCTTGTTGTTCAAGTGGCTTATACCAAAGCTTAGACGCTCCATCCCATCTAAAGCCACATGCCTTAATAGAATCTCTTTTTGCAAATATATCATCTCCTATGACTACAAGAGAGTTTCCTTGCTCCATGATGGTGAGTCCTAGATTGTATAACGATGAGTAATCTTGTGGTAGATGCTGTTGTTGTAGTTGTGGTTGCTGGTTTGGGTTATTGTGCTGTTGGTTGTTGGCTTGATAGTTTTGAGTTTGCTGTTGTGGCAGCTGTTGATGATTTGGTTGGCTGTAATGGTTCTTTCCTTTATCATAGAGTGAATTACCAAACTGATTTCCAAATGTTCTCATGGCTCGCTTTAGTGCATCAGTTACTGCTTCTTTAGCTGCTCCCTCATGTGCATCAGAGAGTGTTTTTGCAACTCCAGTTCCAAACCCTACATCTTCTCTTTCTATCTCTTTAGTATGGCTTATATCGCAAGCTACTACCCGTACTACTGCTTTGTAGCAGATGACTACATTTTGGTTATGGTTGGTCTCTTGTGAGACTTGCTCTAATTTTGTGACAGTGTAGCTCCAGTTTCCATATCCAAATATCCTATTGGCTGTCTCTATCACATCATGCCCCTCTATATAGGAGAGGCTGATGTTACCTTTTTCTCTTGTTTTTATTCTGCTGGAATCGAGTTCATAATTTAGAACTTGAAGCTGTTTTTCGTTAAACATTTTGTGTCTCCTTGTATCTTATGCAGCTGCTTGTTGATTTTCTACTATCTGGAGTAGCTCATCTGCTTGGGTGTTGTTGGCACTTCGTTTGAGATTTACTTTTGCTTTTGGTGGAGTTGTCTCTTTGCTCTTTACTATCTCCACAAATGGTTTTAGCTCCTTTTGGAGTTTGATGTTTTGCAATAGTGCAGTTTGAAGTGCGTCGGTGTCTAGTTCATATTTGACGAAGCCTCTTTTTAAGAGTTCCTCTTTATTTAGAACTTGCATTGAGACTTTCTCTTTGGTGGACTCTTTTGTAAGGGTGATTGAACTGATGATTATTCCCTCTATTCTATCAATGCCGTTATTTAGCAAGATAGAGGCTGTTACCTCTTTGGAGATATCAAGGGCGGTTGATAATCTCTTCTTTAGAGCTTGTAGCTCTTTTATATCATTTGAGAGGGTATCTATCTTGTTAGAGAGTTCACTTAGAGATAATCCTACATAATCTGCTTTTTTATAGTAGGGTTTGGTTTTATCCTCAAGGACACTTTGCAAATACTCTTTTAAAAACTGAGTTGCTTCTTGTTTTACGCTCTCCATTTGGGTTTGGAGTTGGTAGTTTACTAGCTTCATCTTTTTCTCCTTATGCTGCTATTTGGTATGTTGGCTCTTTTATAGAAGCGATTCTCTCTGCTAACTCCCATACCCCTTTGTTTACTTGGGTATCTGTGGTAATTGACTTTATCTCTTTGCTTGTAAATCTTCTGCCACTCTCTTTGTTTACCCCACTGATATTTCCTCGTATCAAATGCTCCTGAATGGTATTCAGTGTGGTGTAGAGATCATCTTGATAATCTTCCTCTCTATGGGGGATTAATAAATCATTTGGATTCACTTCTAAATGCTCTTCAAATCTAAGTGGTATTGCTAACTTTGCAAAGCTTTGTTTTTCTAAGTTTGATAGCTGAATGTTTGATAGTGTTTTTATCTTATCAAGTAGCTTATCTTTTACTGCTGTTATTTTTGCAACTGCATTGGCTACATCATTATCTCTATCTCCTAAGTGTTTTATCTTGTAAGACTCAAAGACACTCTCACTTAGCACAAGCCCGTTGGCACATACGAAGCGAAATATCCCTGCACTAATAGAGAAACTTTTTGTTCTATCGTGGCTATTGAACAATAATAACTCTACAGCATTATCTTGTGGATGAAGTAAATCCTCAAAGTGACGAAACCTTACACAGTGTTGTTGGAATCCCTCTTTGGTTTCATCTTTAACTGCTGCTTGGCTTACACTTACAGGATACCAGTGATGAGATTTAATCTCCTCTATTACATCTATAGTTGGGATGAAGTGATATTTTTCACTTACCTCATAGTGAGGCTCACTTGTAAAGAGTGTTGGTGCTAGTGTTTGAAGCTCTTGGTTGTTTAATGGGTTGATTGACATTTTTATTTCCTTTTTTATTTTTATGTTTATTTGTGGTTAAAAGCTCTTTGGCTAAAACTAATCTTCTTGAGACTCTAAAGTCTCTTTGATAATCGTTGCTCCTGCAATGACTACTGCTAATAGTACTGATGGTGGTATCACTTCTTATGCTCCTTGTAGTGGGAAGTAGTGGGTGTTGTTGCTTGGTTGTAGTTTGTAGAGTTGTTTTTTATTCAACTCTTTTTCCATAGCATCAAGTTCTTTGCTGGTTGGCTCACTTCTAAAGTGATCTAGCCACTCGACAAATGACCAATCTAACTGATTCTCTTTTTCTTGTGTTTTTTGCAACTGCTCTTTTACTCTCATCTTGCACCTCTTAGAGGCTTATTGCACAAAAGGGTAAAAAGGCTCTTTGGTTCGATTGTATAAAACTCTATCTCATGGGGTGTTTGTAACATAGCATCTCCTGCTTGGGTTAAATTTCAAAGCTCTTGGGGCTTTGCTATGTTTATGATATATGATTGAAAAAATTTGGAATTACAAAATTAGATGTCAAATAGGCTTAAATGGTGTGTTTGGGTGGATATAGAGGTGGATTAATTGCTGTTTTAGGCTGTAGTGGTGTGTTTTGGGGTGAAAGGGTAAGCCATAGATAGGATGAGTTCCTATCTATGGTTATTGGTTTTACATTACATTATTGTGCATCAATAACAATATCATTTTGTTGTTTTTTTAACATATCTTGTAAATTATTTATAATTTCTTCTAATGTTTTTGGGTCATTCTTATATTGTTTATATATGTTTTTTGCTCTTTTAGAAGCCTCTATTTTAGGCTTATCTTTACCATTGTTATCAGTTTTTTTCTTATCATTAATCTCATAAAGTAAATCTGACATTGTCATATGCTCTAATTGCTTAGGCTTTTCTATTTTTAGCTTTTGAATTATTTCACTTTTTGCTATTTGCATATATCGCTGTCCTGAACGCTCACTCATACCTAGCTGTTTATAAAACTCTTTTTTATAATCAATCGATTCTTTACCGTCTATAGCTTCAATAAGCAATTCGCCTATTTCTATTATAGTTTCAGCAGTCTTTCTTAATTTATTCTTAATCAGCTTAATCGCTTCATTGCTTTTTGGGCTTAACAATATCCCACCACTATTATCAAGCTGCTTTAAATCATCTATATTTTTTATCTTTTTATTATCTTTTGTATCTTCTATGCTCATCATTTATCCCTTTTTTATCTCTCCGCCAACTTGGCGAAATATTTTTATTATAACTCTCCGCCAACTTGGCGGAACATTTTTTATTATACTAAAATATAGATAAAATAGATAAATATTTAGCCATTTATTAAAAATCAATTTCAAAAGAGCTACTACAATAGATTCCCAGCACAACTAGCCGCACTCATAAGTGATTCATTACTCAAGTGAGCGTATCTTTGTGTCATGGTTGATGTACTATGACCTAACAGTGTTTGCACCTCATAAAGACTTCTTCCGCTATTAACAAGTGCTGAAGCGAACGAGTGTCTTAAATCGTGCATCCGTACATCTTTAAGACCTGCTTTTGTCCTTGCAGAGTTCCAAGAGTTATAGATTGACACATAAGGTTTCCCTGTTACTGGTGAAGCAAAGAGATATTCACTATCATCTTTTGGAATTTTGTTGTACAGTTCTAGCAACTGAGGTGTTATTGGTAGTATCCTTTTTTTACCGTTTTTAGTTGTAGGAATAGTCCAAGTCATTTGATTTAAGTTAAAGTCCTCATGTTTTGCTTTAAGCACCTCTCCTCGTCTAGCTCCTGTTAGTATCAACATTGGAATAATGTATTTTAAGTGGATGTTCTGTTCAGTGGAGTTTATAGCTTCTAGTAATCTATTAGCTTCCTCTTTGGTTATATATCTCTCTTTGGCATTATTGAGTTTATACTCTTTTATTCCCTTTGTTGGGTTTTGGCTTACTCCCTCTATCTCTAAATCTATTGCAATGTTAAATGCACTGGATAAAAATATCAACACTTTATTTGCAGTAGCTGGTGCTAATCTCTTCTTTACTACCATATCACTGTGAAGCTTCATAATAGAAGCTTTTGAAATCTCATCCATTGGAGTGTTTTTATACTTTGGCAATAGATGGTTTTTAAATATACTTATGTTCGTTTCATAAGACTTGATATGCTTTTTTATATGTGGCAGATAATAGTCCTCGTAAAATACCCCTAAAGTGAGTACAGAAGCTTTTTTCTTCTCTTTTGTAGATTTACCTAGCACTATATCTTTTTGCTCCTCTATGGCTCTTTTAAGCTTGATAGCTTTTACTCTCGCAGATTTTATATCCATCACTTTTGCATCGCCTATCTTTTAGCTACTCTTTTACCATCTACACTAGTTCTTACATAATAGCTCTTCGCTCCACTGCTTCTTACCTCTAGCATAAATCCTTGTATCTCACTGTCGTAAAACTCTTGTTTGGTTTTACCTGCTTCACACTTTACTCTTTTTACAAATGGTTGGGTTAGATTTGTTTTCATCTTTAGTTCCTCTTAGATTTGTAGCAGATAGCGATTTGTACTTGGTTGTAGTCTGATTTATATCTGCTCGTTAAAGAGTGAGTTGTAAAAAAATTATCAACTTGTAAGTTGATTTGAGAAGAGAGATTTATAGATTTGTAAAAGTCTTACTATTACTGGATATTAGAGCATCTATATAATATATAGAACCTGTGACCAAATATAATTATCTATAGCTACTATATAAAGCCATTAATTATCTCTTCTAAATATAACAATAGGAGAGAGCAAATGACCTATCATGTACACTTAGACAATATCAAGATACAAGTAGAGTTTTACAACAACAATGACCAACAAAGAATAGTAGATGGGATAGTTACTGCTTTGCTGTCAACCTACAGCTACTTACATATTAAATACAATATCAAAGGGATAACTAGAGGGATGCTCACACATGCTATATATACTGGTAGGAGTAAGATACTGGAGATAAAAAGTGGTACTTATAAAGATGTATATCGTCAGTATGTATATTATATCTCTATAGAGATAGCAGGACTTAAACAGTATGATAGAAATGATAAAATAGCTTATGATTGTTTAATCCGAATAGCAGCGTACCTTAATACCAAGAATATTAACTTTGAGTACACAGGTATAGATATAGCAGTTGATATGGAGTGTCCTTTTATTTATACTTATGCTATTTGCAATATCAAAAATGCTGGTAAGAAAAACTACTATAAAGTATATGAGAGACAACCATATCCAACAAGTCATTATGTAGAGAAATACAATCATACTCATCATGATGTTATGAAACGCTCATATCTCTACGATAAGAGCATAAAAGAGAACAACATAACATATCCCCTTACTAGGTTTGAATTGAAACTACAGTCTAAACTATTTAGCAAATATCCTTATGAATGGGGTATGCTACAAGAGCAGTTAGATAAGTATCATATCCTTTACTTTCCAACACTAGAAGAAAAAGATGCAGCACTTAATTTTTATGCACAACGAGAAAGCAACATAAGACCAAGAGACTTGCATAAGCTAGGATTAGATAAATATAGAATTTATCCTAATACAAGTGATGTAGAGAACTTTTTGGATTCTCTTTATGATGTGTATGAACATGATTTAGATTTACCTGTTGAAAAGATTGATAATAGTTGGCTAGAGGAGTTTTTTTAAATAATCGTTTTAAAGGGCATAGAAGCCATTAATTATACAAAAGTATAGTTGTTCTTTAGCTCTTTTATGGGTGTTTAAAATCACTATAAAATGACCTAAATAAATAAAAATTTTAAGAACCTGATATGGATGATAGAGATATCAAAATTTCAAAACACAAGGAAGAACCATGTCAAGATTTAGTTCTACTATAACACCAAAGAAATTAAGTTTAGTTGCTTATCCAAGTAAAAACCAGATTGTAAATTTACAAATAAAGCTTCCTGCAATGCTAGAGTACTTATATGTAATAAATGCTTCTTTTAACAGTGATGATTCACAAAACAAACAAGGTGGGTTCACAAAAGATAAATATGAACTACTCCAACAAGAAGATAAAAGCTTCACTATAAAAAGTAACTGCGATGAGCTACATTGGAATATATGTGCGTTTTTAAACGCTAATAAGATTGATTTTAAGCTGACACATCTTGAGTATGAGCAAACCCTTAAAACTGGCTCTAATGAGAGTGAAGATGTACATTATGAGTTTCACTTTAAGCAAAGTCACCTATCTTCAAAAATAACCAAAGAGAGCCTCTTTGAAGCTCTACAAGATACAACTGAAATAGAGAGACTTAATCACAAGATGGAGCTTGAACTGATGTTTACAAATAGCTATATAGACTCTTTAAAAGAGGCAGATTATAAGATGCTTCAAGAAGAACATGATATTGAATTTATGCCATACTGCTAAAGCCTACCTCTCTTAGAGGGGTAGGTATTTAATATGACGGTTTTAACATTTTATCTATTGTTTTGCTAGGTACTTTAGTGATTTTTGCAATTGTAGAAGAATCTAACTTTTTTATATTTAGAGCTAACAGTTCTTTTGCAATCTCTTTTCGAATATTCATCTCCGATTCATTTACATTCAAATCATAAGCTTTATAAATATTAGAATTTGAATTTATGTCAAAAGGTAGTTTGATAGCTTTACTTGCAGAACCAGTACATTTATGAAAATATCGTCCTATGTGAGTAGTTGTCTCTTTTATATTGCCAATCATTCTGTAAATAACAATCCCTAGTCTTGATGTTAATATATTGCTAGATTTCAACACATCTATGTCTTTATAAAGTTTTTCTAAATCATTTTCTGGAACATTTATCTGTTTGTATAAGTATCTATTCATATCAAATCCAAATAATGAAATCAGACCATGTTTTTGGTTGAAATTCATAAACTCCTTAATCTCATGATTTGAGTGTTTTAAGATAAACTCATAAGGGTCAAATTCTCCAATAAAATAGAGGTAACTCTTCTCTATGCCTCTTGTGGCAATGTTATGAGTATTTTCATAGTATTTTTCAGGGTTCGTATAAAAATTGCTATTTTCAGGTATGAACAAAAAAACTCTTTTTGATAGTATGCTATAAAGTGTATTTATGTATGCAGGATCTTTAGCTAATTTATTCCTAGAGATATTCATAATTATGTTTTTTTGACTATCATTTGCTGTGTCAAACGAGTGCAGATTATAACTCAATATAGCTGGCTCATTTGCATAATGAGAAAATCTGTTTTCTATGTTTTGAATAAAAGGTTCATTTGCATCGAACAATAATAAAACTGTATCATTGAGTTCATTGTTTTCTAATTTATTAAACCATTCTTTTATTAATGAATCTCTAGTGTTTTCAATTTCATTTTTTGTCATAAATCTCTCCTGAAATATCGAATGAATATTGTAGTATATAAGATATTAAAAACTAGTTAAAACCAGTTATAGTAAGTATTATATAAAGTGTAATATATACATTAAAATTATATATATAAAATATATAACTACTTAATATAAATTGTATTTAGCAAAATTATTGTTTTTAAATAAATTTTATAGTACAAAATATAATATATACATTTTATTATATTTTTGCTAGAATATTATTACAGAATATAGAAGGATACTTTATGACTTATTTTGCATATATTAAAAATTTTGAAGATAATGATGAAATGAATATTCAACATGAGCTTATAAAAAAGTATACGGCTACTTTAAATATAGACATAATAAGAACTTATAAAGCAGAGGCAATTGATTCTAAAAAAATAGACAAACATTTTGAACAAATAATAACAAAACTAGACCATAGAAATGGATTAATAATTTCTAGTATGAGTTCACTTGGAAATTCAGCATACAAAATTTTAAATCGAATATTGCAGTTAAAAGAGAGAAACATCACATTGCATTGTGCAGCAGATAATTTTATACTCCCTTTAGATAATGAGGATATATTTAAGCTTTTAAAAGCAGTGGTAAGTACAGATAGGATATATAAAGATAAAAGAGTAGAGTTAGCTAAAACAAGCCGTGAAAAAAGCGGTAAAAAAATTGGTAGGAAGACAGGCACAAAAACAAAATCTATATTTGATAAGCATAAAAAAAACATTTTAAAACTTTTTGAATTAAAAGTACCAAATACTAAAATACTTGAAGATATTAAAAAAGATGATGAGAATCTAAAAAGTGCTACACCACAAGCTTTGGGACAATATATTAAGAAAATTAAAGCTATTCAAAGTGAAAAAAAAGAAAATATCAAAGCAAAAAACGCTGAAACATTCAATAATGCTGTTACTGAGAGTCTAACTAGAAAAAGCACAAATAGAAGCAAATAATGGATTTTTTATCGTTTATTAAAGCACTTTGTAGACTTATCCAAATATAGAATTTTTATTAAGCAGGTTAATCACATCATATTTATACTTGATGGTTTGATTTCCTCTATAGTTTTCTATAATAAAGTAATCTTCATATTGCTTGTTAACTTCTATTTTATCGTGATTAACTTTAAATATTTTATGGTTAATTAGCCACTCTTTAAGCTCACTTACTTTTGAAATACTTATGTAGAGGTTCGAGCTTTTTATCTTATTTACAATTTCTGTTGGAGTGTAACCAGTGTTTGATTTATAAAGTTTTTCCAGCTCTTCACTTTGTAGTTCATCGTTGGTTAAGCATCTCTCATATTTTAAATAGTAAACTTTTAGTTTTTGTTTATTATCAATTGCTCTTTGAATATTTGCGTAACTTCCTTTACTCTTACCATCCCAAATAACAAAAGAGTAGTCACTTTTTTGCGTCATAAAGATATCTTTTTGTGTTTGCTTTTCTCTTTCACTTTTTATATCTTTATCGTAATCAACTTGTGTATTTCTAAAAAGATTAGAGGCTATGTTTCTTGGTGTATTGTAAATAGAACAAACAATTAAATTTGAATAGTTTTTAGATGCAAAATAGTTTTGAGTAAGCATATCTATACCATCAGCATCTCCAACATATACAAGAATGTTTTGAGCTACGATTTTATCAAAACTTTTTATTACTTCATTTGGAAGTTTTTTTATAGATATAGAACCACTGATAAATACACTTTTCATCTTTTAACATCCTTTACTACAATAAGAAAGTAGTTTGGTAGTTTTGTAATATCATAAAGTTTTTTTAAAATAGTTGCTATTGTACTTCCATTTCCCATTACATCATCAACAATAAGATACTGAGTTTCTTTGTTTTGATTTAGTAAATCTTCGTTAAATATATATTTTGATTTAGCGTGTTCCATGGCAGTATCAAAATCTGTAATCTCTTTACTACTAGTTGTATGCTCCACATTCTTTTTAACTATATTTACAAGATCAATATTGATATTTTTTTGAATTTTTTGAGCAATTTCGTCTGGTGTCTTTGTGCTAGATGGTACATAAGAGAGTTTTAAATTATTTATATTTTCTTTAATCGACAATGCGTATTTTTCAAATATAGAGGTTATTTCATTGATATATTTATCTCTTTCGTCATCGTTTATTGGTGGATTTTTGAAGTTTTTAATTCTGTAAATCATATTGCCTAAACTAGTATTTTTAAACATTGTTTTACCATTATGTTCAAATGATAACACTCTTGTATGTGCTTCTCCAAAATCTTCGATAACTTCAAACTGTTTATAAAAGTCTAATATTATGCCTCTGCCAATTTCAATGTTGTCATAATAAACTTTTACAAAAAGACGGTCACCCTTTCTTTCATTATCTTGGATATAATTTAATATAGGATTATTGATATTAATAGGTATACTTTGTTTTGTAATGACATCTATACGAAATTTATCATCCATTATTTCTAATCCTTAATCCAAAAGCTTTTAAATCTAACTTTATTATATCAAAATAAACCTCTAAACCATCTAAGCTCTCTTTTTAAACACCTTTACAATAGCTTAAAAACATACCATCTTGCCAACAATATGCCAGCCAATTTTTTAGTACAATTTTCCTTAGTATAGAGCTTCATAAAGTATCATTCATTCATTTTTTAATTCATTATCTACCAGCTATATGCCAGCAAGAAAATAGACCCTAAAATCACCAACACTTCATAAAACTTTCATATCCTCGTATTTAAGGGCTTTATAGAGGTAAAAAAGGTGTAAAATCACTCTTTTTTTAGATTAGTGGCACTGGAAGTTTAACTACGGGTGTTGATACAATTACTGGTACGGATGCTAATGATACAATCAATGGAACTGACACAACATTTACAGGGCTAGATTCAATCAACGGTGGAGCTGGTACGGATACTCTTTCGATTGCTGACGTAGCTGGTAGTATAGATACGACTGCTCTTGTAACAACAGTTTCTAATGTTGAAAATGTATCAATTGTTTCAACTGCTGATATTACTGCTGACACATCCGCTTCTAATTGGACCGGTGTTACTGCATTAACTACAGCTTCTGTAGGCAATGCTACTATTACGGCTGCAGCTACTACTGACGTAACTTCTACGGTTGTAGCACAAGCTGGTAACAATGCTACTGTAACAGGAGGAGATGATGTGTCTTACACTGCTACTGGTGTAACAGTTGGTACAACAACTCTTTCATCTGCTGCTGGAACTGTTGCGGTTAACTCAACTGTATCAACTGGTGTTCAAGGTGCAATTAGTGTAACTGGCGGTACAGCTGTTACGGTTACTACTGCAACTTCAAATGCTGTTAACACAACAGCAACGCAAGCTGCTGTCACTGTAACTGGTACTGCAAGCACAACTTCTGTTACTGTAAACCAAGATGCGGCTGCAACAGCTGCTGCAACTGTTGTAGGTAAAGTAAACGGTGCTGTGACAATTGCTGATGCTCAAGCTGCTCATGCGACGAATGCTGGTACAATTGCTACGGTATCATTGGATAGCTACGGAAACTCAACTATTAACTCTGGTGCGTTGACAACTGTTAATCTTTCAGGAACAGGTGGAACACTTGGTGTTACGGCTGGTGCATTAACTACTGCTGTTGTTAATACAATGGCACTAAATGTAAACGGCGCGACGGTTGGTGCGATCACATTGGATGCAGACTACACAACTTTGAACCTTGATTCTTCAACTGCAGCTTCTACATTAGCTAATATAACTGCTTCAGGTGCTACTACAGTTAACGTAAGTGGTGATGCTGCGTTGACGCTGACTAATAACACAATTGCTGCTGCAACAACTATCGCTGTAACAAATACTGCTGGTGTAACATTTGGCACAACGGCAATTGGAAATGCGGTAAACTTTGCTGGTGGTGCTGGTGCAGATTCTGCAATTTTCGGTCTTACAACGAAAGCTATTACAATGGGTGCTGGTGATGATACGGTTACATTATCAGGCGCAGCTCTTGGTACGGCTGGTTCAATTGATGCGGGTGAAGGTACGGATACACTTGGTATGACTGCTGCAAATGCTGCAACTGCTTCGGGTACAACTACTTTCGAAGGAACAATCAGTGGGTTTGAAAAACTTTCATTGACTGCAGCAACTAACCAAACTATCAATCTTGCAAACCTTGATAACATAAACTATGTTACAGCCGCTGGTACTGGTAATACATTGACAGTTCAAAACTTCTCATCAAATGGTACATTTGTATTCGCTGATGCTTCAACTGCAACAGCTCTTAGTGTAGCGGGTGCTGCTGTAGCGGCTGATGATGTTATGAATGTTGTTGTTTCTGCTGCAGCTGGAATAAATGCTGGTACATTGACGGTAGCGGATGTTGAAACTATTAACCTAACTACAACTGACTCTGATAATGATACAACAGATGCTGCTATTGATCATACAATTGTATTGACAGCTGCTGCTGCTACTTCACTAGTTGTTTCTGGTACTGCTGGTGCAATTATCACAACAACTGGTAGTGCTGCATTAGCAAGTATTGATGCTTCTGGTGTAACTGCAACTGGTTCTACAAATGGAACTCTTTCTATTACTACTGCTGCAGACATAAGCACTACTGTTGTTGGTACTTCCGCAGATGTTGATACTACTGTTGACGTTTCTAGTGTAACAACTACAACTAATACTACAACTGTAACTACAGGTGCAGGTGATGATACTGTAACTGGTGGTGCTGGTAACGACACAATTTCACTTGGAAGTGGTGACAATACTGTAAATACTTCAACTGGTAATGATACAATTACTGCTGGTGATGGTGACAATAATATTACAGTAGGCGCAGGTGATAACACTATTACTTTAGGTAATGGAGATAACACTGTTTCTCTTGATGCAGGTTCAAACACTGTAACAGTTGGTACAGGTGCAGACACTATTTCTATTGATGCAATCTCTGCAGGTACAAACACAATTACACTCGGTGGAAGCACTGCAACAGGTGCTGTTGATACTGTAGACTTCAATGCTGTTCAATCTGCAGCTGGTTACTATACAACAATCACTGATATAGCTATTGGTGATGTTTTAGATTTTGGAACAATAGCAAATGATGCTACTGGTTTAGCTGCTGCTGCTTTAGGCGCAAAAATTACACTTGGTGGAGCATCAAGCTTTGCAAACTATCTTGATGCTGCAACTGCAGGTGATGGTAGTACGGATTCTGCATTTGCATGGTTCCAGTTTGATGGTAACACTTATTTAACTCTTGATAATGATGCTTTAGCTACATTCCAAGATGGTGTTGATGTAGTTGTTTGTTTAACTGGTCTTGTAAATTTAGCAACTGCTACTCAAGATGCTAGTTACGCAGTAACAATCGCTTAATCCAATTAAGCAACCTCAATCAGCCTAAAAACTGATTGAAACTTTTAAGCCTCACCCCTCAAAAGGTGGGGCTTTTTTATTTCTACTTTTGAAAAAGGGTGTCAGGCACTCTTTTATGCAAAAACTTAATTTAAGTTAAAGTTGCATATAATACCACATGCCAAGAAAAGAACGATACCAAGAACCTGGACACTATTAAAAAGGGTGTCAGGCACTCTTTTATGCAAAAACTTAATTTAAGTTAAAGTTGCATATAATACCACATGCCAAGAAAAGAACGATACCAAGAACCTGGACACTATCATATTATCAACCGTGGAGTAGAGCGTAGAGCTATCTATCTTGAACCAGAAGATTATGAGTTCTTTTTAGATCTACTGCTCAAGCTTACCAAAGAGTATGAGATTACTATGCACGCATTTTGTCTTATGACAAACCACTATCATCTTCTTTTAGAAACGAAACAAATAAATCTCTCAAAAGCTATCCAGTTTGTCAATGATAAATACTCCAAATATTTCAACAAAAAATACGCAAGAAGCGGTCATCTCTGGCAGGGCAGATATAAATCTTATCCTCTCTTTGACGATGCTCACTTTTGGGTAGTTGCAAAGTATATAGAGCGAAATCCCATCAAAGCCAGTATGGTAAAACAAGTAGAACTTTACAAATATCAATCATTTTTTCAATGGAAATATAAACACAACTATTTTTCTCTTTTAGAAAACTCTAAGATTTTTGATATGACTTACGATGAGTACACAGATTATATCAGCAGTGAGATGGATGTTGATGCCATAGACATAGTCTATAAATCTCCAAAATTACTAGTCAAAGAAGATGGTAAATTTAAAGTGCTTAGTAAAAGATTAGAGACCTTTTTTGAACTTGACCGTGATATAAATAGAGATGAAAATATAAAAAAAGCATATCAATACGGCTATACAAAAAGTGAAATAGCTAATTTTTTAAACTTAAACCCATCAACAGTATCAAGAATAATTTAAAAACCATCTTTTTCATTCCTTTCTTGCTCCCTTGCTCCTATCTCCCTTTTTGCTACAATCACTATAAACTCTTAACCCATCTCTAACTATTTCTAAAAAAAGGGTGTCAGGCACTCTTTTGAAACTTTTCTTAATTTTTCCTTTTATTAACATAACGCATATTCTATTCAAATAAATTTCTCTTATTTTTTATATTGCGGTATAATTTTCTCATGAGCAAAATTGATAAATTAAAAGAGACAAAATCAGATTTAAAAGAGGTCTTTAAAGCATTATTATATTTCATTCTCGGAATATTAACTGCTATTGGAACTATCGCTTAAGAAAAAGGGTGTCAGGCACTCTTTTGAAACTTTTCTTAAACTTTTCTTAATTTTTCCTTTCATTAACATAACGCTACTTCTATCAAAATAAAAATCTCTTCTTTTCTTTCTATTCTTTTTTATATTTATATTTTGCTATAATCTCACTATGACATTACAAGAACGAAAAGACAAAGCTGATATAATTGCTAAACTAATTGATTCTCTTTATAAAAAATTGATTATATTATTGGCAATTGATGGAGCATTTGGTACATATGCACTAAAGTATATAGCAGATTCAAATATTGTGGGATATGTATTTGCTGTTATTTTTATATTTGTTTCAATAGCTATTATGCAAAAATGAATTTATGGACAAAAAATCTCGAAAGGATATCTGATGAGTGAAATAGGAATTTTAATAATACCTTTAGGTTTTGTATTTGCTGCCATTATAGGTTTTTTAGCTGTTAAAAGACATTGGAAAATTGTTGATTGGATTTAAAAAAAGGTGTCAAAAAAAGGGTGTCAGGCACTCTTTTGATTGAAACTAAGTAAAATAGAAATAGAAATAGAGGAGCTTAAAAAAGATGAATGATATTGTTTCAATCCTATTTCCAATAGGTGCAATTGCACAAAAAAGGTGTCAGGCACCTAAACAGGAATAAAACTTAATATAAAATTAAATATAATTATACTACAATACCATATGCCAAGAAAAGAAAGATACCAAGAACCTGGACACTATCATATTATTAACCGTGGAGTAGAGCGAAAAAAAGGGTGTCAAAAAAAGGGTGTCAGGCACCTAAAGAGGAATAAAACTTAATATAAAATTAATCATTATTACACTACAATACCAAATGCCAAGAAAAGAACGATACCAAGAAGCTGGACACTATCATATTATCAACCGTGGTGTAGAGCGAAGATCAATCTATTTGGAACCAGAAGATTATGAGTTCTTTTTAGATTTACTCCTCAAGCTTACCAAAGAGTATGAGATTACTATGCACGCATTTTGTCTTATGACAAACCACTATCATCTTCTTTTAGAAACCAAACAAACAAACCTCTCAAAAGCCATTCAGTTTATAAACGATAAATATGCAAAATATTTCAATAAAAAATACACAAGAAGCGGTCACCTCTGGCAGGGCAGATACAAGTCCTATCCTCTCTTTGATGATGCTCATTTTTGGATAGTAGCAAAGTACATAGAGAGAAATCCTATCAAAGCAGGGATGGTAAAACAAGTAGAACTTTATAAATACCAATCATTTTTTCAATGGAAATACAAACATAACTACTTTGAATTACTAAACAACTCTCAGATTTTCGATATGACTTATGACGAGTATGCAGATTATATCAGCAGTGAGATGGACGTTGATGCTATAGATATAGTCTATAAATCTCCAAAGTTACTAGTTAAAGAAGATGGCAAATTAAAAGTGCTCAGCAAAAGACTAGAAACTTTTTTTGAACAAGACCCTGATATAAATAGAAATGCAAATATCAAAAAAGCTTACGATTACGGCTATACAAAAACAG
>Ga0172380_10001114_pt1 | contig 47657 bp, 50 predicted proteins | sample Leawe162metaG_FD_119747 | JGI IMG/M metagenome (GOLD analysis project Ga0172380, IMG submission 119747) | Leachate microbial communities from a municipal landfill in Southern Ontario, Canada - Leachate well 162 metaG | ecosystem: Engineered > Solid waste > Landfill > Unclassified | place... | reverse complement strand
TATTCAATTTTTGTATAGCCTTGCCCATATTTTGTTTATTTATATACAATTTACCTTTTCCAAAACAATTTAGCAACCATCATATATTTTTTTGAAGCCTCCGGCTTCTACCCCTTCCCCCCCACCTTGCGGCTAAAATGCGTTGGCCTGCCCCAATTCGGGCCCGGCTGCCCCTTTGCGAGCGCAGACCCGGAAAACAGCAGTTTGGAGGGGCAAGCGAAGCTTAGTCGGGGGCATAACCTACCCCCTGAAGCCTCTGGTCTTGGCCCGGTGGATGAGATTAGGCAGGACAATAGCAATAGTTTGCTTTAATGACTCATTGGGGAGCCCAGAAGTTGAGACGAACTCGTTGTTCACGAGGAGCGGGAGAAATCCCGCTTTTTCGTTGGCAAAATTTTGCGCGCTTCGCGCGCTATTGTGGGGGGAATGTGCGGAAACCGGAATTGCTTGATTTTGAAGCAAAAACAGGCCGATTGTAATATTTTCATTATTCACTCAACCTTTTTTTCTCATCTTCGATTATATTCCAGTATGGGGCAGTATAGCTTTCTCCTGCCATGTCTTTTAAGATGATAGCCTGATCTTTGGGTATTTCGGTAACAAGACGGTCTAGATAATCCAAAAATTCTTCCTTATTGGCAAGGGAAAATATTTTTCCTGAAAATTCTTTTAGCTTTAAATGCGGCGGAGTGCCCTTGGGAAATTCTTTCAATAATGATGCCGATTCCTTATCTACAAAAAGCGCATCGCAATACGGTAAATAACTTGATATGAATTGTATATCTGTGGTAGATTTGGGCGGTTCTTTTTTTCCAGTTGCCGCCCTGTGAGCCAAGCCCGCGATCATCACAGAGCTGATTCTAACTTGAGGAATCTCGAGCAAAGCGTCCACATCATTAAAATATCTTATAACCACGGCCAAAATGTCTTGCCCTTGCAGTCCTTTTGCACGCGCCGCTCTAATCATTTCTTCGAGAATGTCGTTTGTCAATGGAGAGAAAAAATCATCCAGATCTAAATCATACTTTTGTCCTTCTGCCAGTTTTGCCATAGCGGCAGCCCTCCTCTCTTCATATTGTCTTGCAGCGTTTAGTAAACCCTTGCCTAATTCCAGCGTTTCTTCTTTGATTCTATCAATAAAACCGAATTGCTTTTCTTTCTGCCACCTTGCCCAAACTACCTTGAACTTCTCGCGCACTAACGCATTTGTTTTTTTAATATTGTCCAATTGTCCAGGATAAGGATTACCCCCGACTGATATTCTCATGCCAACCGACCAAGTATGCAAATCTCCTTCAAAAGCAATATTACTTGGGTCAAAATTGAATCGGTTTTTTTGGCCTTCTAGCCATGCTCGGAAATGTTGAGTAATTTGATTTTTCTCAATTATAACGCTCGGATAAAGAGTCTTCCCGCTAGAAAAATGTTCATACAGTCTTCGCGCTAATTTAAAATCAATATTGGCGGCCAACGATTCGTCCCTATGATAAAAACTATCAGGGCATACTATGGCCTGAACTCTAGAAGCTGCTTCCAATTTTTCGAACAAAGCGGACCAAAACGGAATAGCTTTTATCTTCTCATGTCGGGGGTGTGATTTATCAAGCAGCTTAATCAGATTGCTTATAACAAATTGGTCAAGATATAGAACCTTCTTTTTTATTTTTGGCAAGCTAAAATTTTCTTGATATCCGCATTCTACGCATTCTCGCGTATAGCCTCTTTCTCCTTCTATTACTGCCAAAACTCCAAAAGATTTATCGGCCAAACATTTCGGGTTTGGACATTTTTTATAGGGGCCGGAAATAAAATCGCGCCGGGTTATCTTCACGAATTTTAAGTCTTTATTTAGGCAGCAATATTTATATTTTATATGCGTTCCATCTGCTTTTTTTGCGCCACATGGGCAAGGATCGTTTCTTCCTATCTTTATTGGTTTCAAATTACTCATAGCCGACTAACTTATCGATCGAAATTTCCAAAGATCTGGATAATTTCTTTATTGTTTCGAGCCTAGGGTCTTTTATATCTCCTCTCTCGATTTTGATAAGCGTGTGATAGGAAATACCCGCTTCTTGCGCGAGGCGTTCCTGCGTCCAACCTTTTTTTATTCTTAAAATTTTTACGTTTTTCAGGGAAGTATTTTTTGTTGACATATTAACTGATATTTATATACTATACATTATAAGGGTAGCATATAAATATTATCTTTTAGCGAATTTTAGCAAAAATATGGCTAATACTCAATTCAAAAGGTGCGCCGTATATACAAGAGTTTCGACCGATAACCAAGCGGAGAAGGAGTTTTCGTCTTGCGAAGCGCAGGAGGAAAAAATCAAGTATTTTGTTGAAAGCCAAAACGATTTTTCCATTGTTAAGGTTTATTCTGACGCGGGCTTTACCGGAGCGAACACCAACCGCCCGGCTTTGCAGGAATTGCTAAGCGATATTAAGGAAGGAAAAATCGATCTGATTTTGGCCTATAAGATAGACCGCCTCACCCGATCCCCCAAGGACTTTTACCAATTGATTGATTTTTTCGAAAAATATGCGGTTGATTTTATTTCGATCACGGAAAGATTCGACACTTCCACGCCGTCCGGCCGCCTTTTGCGTAATATTATGCTTACCTTTGCCCAATTCGAGCGCGAGCTTACCAGCGAGCGCACAAAAGATAAAATGCTGGAAAGGGCAAAGAAAGGAATGAGCAACGGCGGCCTAACGCCGTACGGATACCGGAGAGAAAACAAAAAACTGGTTATCGAAAAGAAAGAGGCCGAAATCGTAAAATCGGTTTATGAAAATTATTTAAACAGCGGATCGCTTTTCAAGATTTATGACGACCTGAAAGAGAAGGGCGTTAAAAACAAATTTGGCAATTATCTAAGCAAGAGCAATCTTGAGCACATTTTAAGAAACATTACTTATTCCGGGAAAGTTAGGCACCGGGGCCAGATATATCAAGGAATACACGAGCCGATTATCAGCGAGGAAGTTTTTAATCTTGCCCAAGAAATACACAAAAAGAAGATTAAAAAATTCCGGGTATATAAAAATTTCCTTTTCGGCGGTTTGATAAAGTGCGCGGATTGCGGATCAAGAATGACTTCGGTTTTTACCAACAAAAGGAAAGACGGCAAATTGAGCCGTTATTATTACTATCGCTGTACCTCAACGATGAAAAAAGATTGGCAAGCCTGCTCCACGCGGCAAGTTAGTGCCGAGCGGTTGGAGCGGTATGTTATGGAAAGCTTGGAAAGGATTTCCAAGGATAAGGAATATATCGAAAACCTTGTTTTTCGCCTTAATAGCCCCGCTCAACCGCCCGTCCGCGCAGGATTCGAACTTCCGGCTCTATGCGGCGATTTGACCGCCGAGAAGGGGGCTTTAGCCCTCAAGACGGCGGTTTCAGAGATCGGCCGGAAGGCCGGAATCGAGAAAAATCTTTTAGCTAAAAGATTTTTCAAAGAGATCATTTATTCGAAGGAAAATATTACAATCGGCCTGTTTTTGCTTCAAAATCAAGCAATTCCGGTTTCCGCACATTCCCCCCACAATAGCGCGCGAAGCGCGCAAAATTTTGCCAACGAAAAAGCGGGATTGCTCCCGCTCCCTGCCTTTCGGCAGTTCGTTTCAGCTTCTGGGCTCCGCGGGTAGGATTCGAACCTACAACCTATTGGTTACACTTATCCCCATGTTTCCATGAAGCGTGGACTATATCATCGCCATTTTACAGGCGTCCCGGTATCTAGTCTCTACGGCGCTCCTCTTTTGCTGGAATAGCAAGAAAGGTTCCCACGGTATTACCTGTACGGCTTCACCGTTATCCCGGAATTTTCACTTTAGTGTTTCCACTAAAGGCTGCGATATTTCACAGCCAACCGCGCTACCATTGCGCCACCGCGGAGCTCAAAAGTCGAAAATTTATTTTAAATTATGGGTCATTGGGGCATTCCTTCGACCCCATCCCATTTTACATTCCCACTATTGGTCTTTCCTCGGAAAGACTACTCAATATTAAACCAAAATTCTAAAAACTTCAAGGCGTCCCCTGCTTCTTTGGCAAAAGGACGCCTGGACTCGCATTTTATTAGTATCCTTCGAGTTTTTTCAGGCCGCTGTGCTGGCGGATCTTTTCCAAGGCTTTGGCTTCGATCTGCCTTATTCTTTCGCGGGTCACGCCGAACTTCTGGCCTACTTCTTCCAGCGTGTAAACCACGCCGTCATCAAGGCCGAAACGCATAGATAGTATTTTCTGTTCTCTGGGGGTAAGCTCTTTCAATATCTCGTCCAGCCTTTCGCGCAACAAAGTGCGGCCGGCAATGGTTGCCGGAGATTCCGCCTTGTCATCTTTGATGAACTCGCCCAATGTGCTGTCTTTTTCATCCTCGCCTACCGGAGTTTCCAGAGAGATGGCCTTCTGCGAGATCTTTTCCAGATGGCGGATCTTCTCCACTTCCAATTGCATTTCATCGGCGATCTCTTCTGCCAAAGGTTCGCGGCCCAATTCCTGCAACAATCTTCTTTTCGTCTGGGTGTATTTGGTCAAGGTTTCGATCATATGCACCGGGATCCTGATGGTCCTGGCTTGGTCGGCCAGCGCGCGGGTGATGGTCTGGCGTATCCACCAAGTGGCATAGGTCGAGAACTTATATCCTTTGCGCCAGTCGAATTTTTCCACCGCGCGGAAAAGGCCGATGTTGCCTTCCTGTATAAGATCCAACAAGGTCAGGTTCGGAGAGCGGTTGACGTATTTTTTAGCGATCGAAACGACCAAACGCAAATTGGCTTCGGTCAATTTTCTGCGGGCGTCCTTATCTCCTTTCTCGATCCTCTTGGCCAAGCTCTTTTCTTCTTTGGCGGTTATGGAAGAGATGCGGCCAATCTCTTTAAGATAGGTTTGCACCGAATCTATTTTGCGGATGGCAAAGGTCCTCGGTTTCTTTTTCTCTTTTCCCGCGTCCATATCCAAATATCCGCGGGATTCTTTCACCTCCACTCCCTGCTTTTCCATTTCCTGGTAGAGCTTGTCCAATTCTTCGATGTTCTCTTCGATGTTGGGCATCAAAAAAAGGATCTCCGAAAAAGTGACAAAACCGCGGGAGCGGCCTTTCTCGATGAGATTTTGCAATATCTCCGGGGTCAAAGAATTTTTGGACTTTGCCGCCGGTTTGGTTTTTTTAGCGGCAACCGGTTTCTTTTCTTTCACCTTTGCCGTTGCTTTTACTTTTACCTTTACCTTGGCTTTGATCTTGGCCGCCTTTTTTACTCCCGGCTTTTTCGCCTTCTTGGCCGCGATCTTCTTGGCCTTTACCGGTTTTGTTTTTTTTGGGTTTGTTTTCTTAGCCATGGATTGGTTTCTATTTATTAGATTTTTTAACCGCGATGTTATAATGGCTTAATAGGTCTTTAAGCTTCTCCGAATCCCCCGATTGCTCGGCGTCTTTTATTTGAGAGGTCAATTTTTTCTGGGCTTCCAGCCCGTGCAATTTTTCCGTCTGGTTCAGACAATCGTCAAAACATTTCTCGATGCTCTCGACCGTTTCTTTTTCGATATCCGACCGAAGAAATATTTCTCCCAAAAATTTGGATATCTGCTCCGAGCTTTCAAAACTTTTTTGAAGGTCGGCCTGGGTTATTTGAGGTTCTGATATGATCTTTAGAAATATATCTTTTGCCGGCCCGACGAACATTTCTATCGTCTCCTGCGGCACCTTTTCTATAAGGCTGGCATCAGCCAGAATAAAAGTCAAAAGTTCTTCTTCTAATAGCTCTTTTCTGGACTTTTGGCAATGCTCCGGCGGTTTGGCTTTTTCGCTTCGCGAAGGGTCGTTCTGGCCGGAAGGCAGATATGCGGTTTCCATTTTTATTTTTTTCATTTCTTCTTCCAGATCTTCATGGCGGACCTTCAATTTTTTGGACAGCTCGTCAAGCCAGAAATTTTGCTCTATTTTATTGGAAATTTTCTTTATCTCGGGTAGAAGCATTTGCGCGATGGCTTTCTTTTCCGAGATCGCGGCCGGATCGCGGCCGGTAAAGGCCAAATTAAAATAGTATTCTATGACAGGCTTGGCTTTTTCACAAATATCCTGCCATGCCTGGTTCCCCTGGTCCACCATCACATCAGCAGGATCTTTGCCCTCCGGCATTATGGTCATTCTTATATTGAATCCCTCTTTCTGGGCCAGATCTATTCCCCTTTTGGAAGCCTCGTTGCCTCCGGTATCCATATCGAAAGACAGTATTAAATTCTGCGAATAGCGGCTAAGCAAGTTCAAATGCCAAGGAGTAAGCGCCGTACCCGACGCGGCAACGACATTAGATACTCCCGCCTGATGGCTCAAAATGCAGTCCATATATCCTTCCACCAAAATGCAAGCGTCTTTTTTTCTGATCTCCACTTTCGCTTTATCCAATCCGTATAAAATGCGGCTTTTATCGTAGAGCAAGGTATTGGAAATGTTGATATATTTGGCCTGCTCGGAATTATTTTTGGAATCGCCGAACACCCGTCCGCCGAATCCCACGACCTGGGAATTTATATCGAACACCGGAAACATTATCCGTCCGCGAAAACGGTCATAAAAATTCCCTCCGTTATTCCTTACGGCCAGACCGGCTTTGCCGGCATCCTCTCTTTTGAATCCCCGGCCCACTAAAAAATCGGACAGCCCCTGCCAGGCGTCGGGCGCGAATCCCAACCTCCATTTGGCGATCGACTCTTCGGACATCCCCCTCTCCAATAAATATTTTCTGGCTTCCTGTCCGACTTTGCTTTTTTCCAGCTGTGTTTCGTAAAAACGGCAAGCCAAGCCGCATATCTCCTGCAAGTTCTGTCTTTCGGTTTTAATATTCTGCCATTCCGGCGATTGCGGCTTAAGCTCCACTCCGGCCCTGTGGGCCAAAGTGCGCAAAGCGTCGCCAAACTCCACTCCGTCGATCTCTTTTATGAAAGCGAAAACGTCTCCTCCTTTGTTGCATCCGAAGCAATGCCAGATCTGGCGGCTGGGCGAAACAAAAAAAGAGGGGCTTTTCTCGTTGTGAAAAGGACAGCAAGCGCGCCAGTTGGCTCCCGCCTTCTGAAGTTTTATATAGCCTCCGATGACCTCGACGATATTAAGGCGATTCTTGATCTCTTCTATTGGAGAATCCATTTGGTATTGATATTATTTGACATTTTAGCAACTTTTTGTTGAAAAAACAATGATAAAAACAGGGCCGGATGCTAGCTAAAAGATTGGTTGCGGACCTGTCTTTCTAAGGAGATCGGTTGCTGTTTTGGCCTCGCCGTTCGGCAAAGCCTTTATCTCCGAGGCCGAAGACGATCTTTATTTTTTCAGTATATCGACGATCTTTGATTTTAATTCTTTGCTCCGCTCTTTGCCGTAATAGCCTTCTATCTTGCCTATCATTTTATCCTGATCAAAAAACAACAACGCCGGAAGCTTGGAAATTTTATATTTTTTCATAACTTCCCCTTTCCCTGTTCTAAGCTTCAAATAGTTGATGGAAAAATCGCCGATCAATTCCTTAAGTGGAATGGAGAGCAAAAGGCACATTATGGAATCATCGCTAAAAACCTCCACCGCCGTTCTCTTTTTGGACAGTAAATTATCCGAGCTGAAATTTTCTTCTTCGATCAGAAATGCCGGATGGATGGGCTGGGCTCCGTAACGGTCGATGAACAGATCACAAGCTTTGCGCGGATCTTCATCGGTCTCTTTCTTGAATTTGGCGTATTGCTTCTCGTTCTTCGCCACTTTGATGGCTCCTATCGGGCACGCTTTTTCGCACTTGCCGCAGGACAAGCATTTTGAATTATCGATCTTTATCGTTCTTTTCTTTTCATCCCATGACAGCGCGCCGGCGGGACAAGCCGCGATCCCTCCGCACTCCTTGGCGTTATCGCAAATTTTAAAATTAATGATCGCCGCCATAACTTTATTTTTTAATTTCCTTTTGATATTCCAAATAAGAATAAAATATCAGATAGACCGAAAAGACCGACACCGGTATCAGCACCAGCCAGATGGCGGCGCTGGGGAAAACCATCCCCAACAGAGACAGCAATCCCGCTATTTTGAAAAGCTTGGCTCCCAGCTTGTGGGTTTTGTCCCAAACCACATCGCTTGTTACGGTCCATGGAGTTTTAATACCTATGAACCAATTCCTTTTGGTGTTACCGATCATTACGCCCGAAGAATAAAAAAGAATACCGAGAGCGGGCGCCATAAACTGGGACATATTAAAAATATGGCCTAAATTCCAGACAATGGTCAAAATATGGATATAAAAAAGGAAAAGGAACATAGAGACTATGAATCCATCGTAATATTTTCTGAACGACTCTATGTTGGTTTTAAGAGGATCTATTTTGGGAATAAGCAAAAAGAAGCCGAACATTATCAAAGAAATAATAGGCATCAGGAACGTCCCCCAAAACTTAGGCATATAGCCGTTCACATTGCCGTTCTGGTCCCAATGGCTGGCAACCATATCCGGAAAATTGGGGTAAGCCAAAAACCCGATCACGGATGAAGCGACTATGATCGATAAAACTAACAATTTTGTGTTTTTCATAATAATTTGAAAGCAAATATTATTACGGCCTCCGTTGTTATCCTACTTTAAGGAGAAAGATGTCCTCACCACTCCGGTCACTTTCTTCTCGAAAGAAGAAGTATCATATGTGCCGTAATCGGAAACCTCGACAGAATTCTTGGAGGTGACCTGGAACACGCCCATGCTGGCGGCCTGCAAGGAATCTATTCTCTTGCCGGTGCTCTCGGCGATATTCTCGGCCCGCAATTTGGCATCCTGGGTAGCTTGAGAAAGCAACTCCAACCTCAGATCGGCCAGCTTGCTGTAATAATATTCCAAATTCTGCGTATTAAAAACCAACCCCTGACTGATGAAATAATCCGAAGCCGCTCGCGAAAGATTGCCTACTTCCAAAACCCTGTTGGATTCCACGACTATGACCTGCTGGAGATTGTAACCTGTTATCCGGCCGGTGCCGCAAGTTTGGCTGCCGTATTTGTCGTAAAAAGTGTTATTCTGGCTTTCGCAGACAGGGCTTACGGTCACGGGATCGACGCTTATTTCCGGATCCTGCACCCCGGAGTCTTTGAAATATTTTTTAACGATCTCTATATCGTTCTTCATTAAAGCGCTCCCCTGTTTCAGGCCGTTCGCGTCAACGGACCGGGAAAGTCCGCTCTGCCATTTCACGGTATCGGAACTCACTATTTTTTCCGCCGAGCCGGTTACCGACAAAACGTTCGAAAGCTGTTTTGATCTATAAAAAGAATCCGCTCCGACAGCCGTGGCGGCGATCAAACAAAATCCTATGACCGCGGCGGCCCAAATGATCTCGCTCTTGGCAAGGGACTTTCCGTCCTTTTTGGCCTCTGAAGTATTTTCCATATTTTAAAACAAATTTAGGACATTGCTTATTATCTCTTTCTAGCTAAAGGATAGCTCAAAAACACGATAGCCTCAACCAATTTTTGGATCTTTTGGCCTTTCATGTCCTCGCCCAAACTGTTCGCCGGACTGCCCTCTAAAAAATATGCGGGGTATGCCCGCATATTTTCTACCGTTATTCAGTTGGCTCCGCTTGATATATATCCACCGATGTTATCTTTACCGGATCCAGCGGAACGGATATCTCTCCGTAAGCATTGGCTTTGGCCTGAGCTTGGGCGATCTTATCGACAACGTTCAATCCCTCGGTCACTTTGCCGAAAATGACGTAATTGGGACTAAGCAAATAGTCTTTATGCATTATGAAAAACTGGCTGCCGTTTGTATTCGGACCGGCGTTGGCCATAGCAATGGTTCCTCTCGCGTAGTTATATTCTGTCGGAAGGTTCTCATCGTTGAATTTATACCCCGGACCGCCGGTGCCATTACCGATCGGATCCCCTCCCTGGATCATAAAACCGTTTATGATGCGATGAAAAACAGTATCGCCATAAAATCCTTTGCGGGCCAAGTAGATGAAATTATTGACGGTGATCGGGTTGCTCTTGGCGTTAAGTTGTATCGTTATATCTCCGACGGAGGTCTTTAACACGGCGGTATAAATTTTGTTGGCGTCTATCTGCATCGCCGGTCCGCTGGCGGCGGTGATCTCATTTTTAACGTTGCCGTCTAGTTTTGTTCCCATATTTGTTTGGACTTTATTATTTTGATTATCGCTGGTCGTGGAAGCGGTTGACGTGTTGCTGACGGATTCAAATTCAATATTCAAATTATCGCCCTGGCTGGCGTTATTTTGATTTTGGCCTGCGGTGGCCAGAGCGGCCAGACCATCCTTATTGGTCCCCTTCGGCCAAAAGGCAAAAGCCAGACCGGCGACCAGAATTAAAGCGATTAGCGGATATATAATTTCTTTTTTCATAAACTTTTAAATTTAACTTATTAATTTAGATCCTTAAAACTTTTCCAAATTTGACTGGGTCTCGGCCTCACATCGCCGATGTATTTGCTGCCGATCTCTTTGGAATAAGGCCTTTCGCACTGGCTGGACAACTCTTCGAACGCCATTTGGGCGATCGGCATCTTGTAATAAAGCAATATGGGCAGATTTGCGGTGTTGTGCAGTTCCAGGGTCATTTTCAGGGAATTGCCCGGGTCCAGGAACCCTGCGGTGACATGGATCAGCAAACCCATGCGGCCGATCGAACTCTTTCCTTCCAGCCTCCCCACCATTTTAGCGGAAACCCCGGTGGTTTCATAGATCATTCCCAGGGCGAATTCTCCCGGCTGGAGAACAAAAGGTTTTTGCTCGTCTATCTCCACTTCCTTCATCAGCGGCTCCATCGGCATCTTCGGGTCGATGACATAATTTTGGTTTGTATCATAGGTAAGAAAATACTTGTCCAGATGCAAATCCACCGAAGCCGGCTGGATATATTTTTTATCAAAGGGGTCGATGCTTATCTCCCCCGCCTCTATCGCTTTTTTGATGTCTCCGTCCGACAGGATCATATTGATGATTGCCAATAAAAAATTCCTTAACTGTTACTGAAAAAAATTAAGGAACCATTGATTATCAAACAGCGCTGAACGGAATGCTACGCTTCCGCTCTTTTTTTGATCAAAACTTTGTGCCAATCGGAATAGCAAGCCACTCCCTGAAAGATCATCCCCCCCATAAAACCGTATCCCAAATTGCTGGTCAGGATGCTTACATCGTATTGCCAGCTGATCGCCAAAGCGGCCGAGCCTAACAGCCAGTGATGCAAATGAAGACGGTAAGAACCAAGGTCAAAAGCGATGGACCTCACCCTGCCGCGTTCGCCGGTTTTTTTACCGGCCACCAAAAAAGCAAGAAAATATCCGGCCAACACGCCCATATAAAGCTGGAATGAAAGCAAGGCGAGGGGCGCTCCCCAGATGACTTTTTGTTTTAATATCGACATAAATTCAATGTTTAAGGCAGATAAACGGCTTTTGGGCCGTCTTTGCCGCAACAAAAATATATTACAACGAAATGGGCCGGCAGACAACCCCGGCTACACCAATAAAATACCAGACAGCTACATCTCCTCGAAAAGCTCGAGGAAGGTTGCCGCGCTCCAGGTTTGGCTCAAACAGCCGCCCAATTCGAACTGATCGGCGGAGCTGATCTCGCTTATGTGGCCGATCACTCCTTTCCACAAAAGATCCGATGAAGAAGCTTTGAAAATTTTCCTTATTTGGAAGGCGAAATGTATCGGGTCGACGCGCTGCATCGCTATTGCCGCGATATTGTTCAGATAAAACCAGCTGTCTCCGTTATGATAGCTGGCCGAATCTTCACCGGTATATTTGGAGATGAACCTCGGGTCTCTCTTGTCGATGCTGGATACTCCTCCCCAATCGCACCAAAGAACGGGCAGGATGTTATCGAAGCAAATTCTCCATTCTTCTTTCGACAAAAGATCGGGGTAGGCGTAAGCGGCCAGAAATATATTCGGCCTTACGGTCATGTCCGCCGCCCAATTCCCCATATCAAAACCGTCGGCAAGAGTCTTCCCGTCCCAAAAGCAACGCCTCACCTGCTCTCTTAATTTTATCTCCAGCCCCTTGAAATATTCTTTTTGGGCCATCAATTTGGAATGGTCGGCGGCTCCTTTAAGGACAGCCAAGCGCAAAGCCTGAACTTCCAAGCGCGCTCCGCTTCTCTGCAGGCTGTCCATCCAGGTCCTTTGAGGCCCGCTGGACAACAGACGCCGTTCATCTTCCCGGCGGAATAATGAATAAGCCGCTTCTTCAAAGATGGCCGCCAGTTCTTTTCTGTTCCTGTGAAAATATTTTTTAGACTGGATGCTGCGATCCAGCTGTAATAACAGCCACCAGGCCGCGTCATCCGACAGGTCCGATTTCCAATTCTTTGACCGGAGATCTTTTAGGCGGGCCATCATTATTTCTTCAGCGGCCTGCTCTTCGTAACGGGCCAAAGATCTCAAAGAGATAGCCTCGTCCCTCATCCAAAATTGGAAGAACCAAGGCAATCCGGCAAATATTCCTTTTAAAGAATTTCTGGTTTTGTCCAAAACCAGCAAGGATCCGAGAGAATATAAAGCTAAAAATTCCAAAACCCTCGATTCCAGACAAAAAACTTTCTCCCCTCTTCTTTCTTCCGCGGCCAAAACCTTGCCGAGGACCTCTTTCATCTCTTTGCGTTTTTCGATCTTCAATTGCTCCGAATTATCGAACGCGAAATTGGCATCTTTTATCGCCGCGTCTTTTTTGTCCGAAACGGCGATCGAGAACTTCCGGGCCTTGTTAAGGCGCAAAGCTTTAAAAACATACAAGCTATGCGGCGAAGAATTGCGGCGGCGGTCGGAAGGATAATCTTTTTCAAGCCAATCGTTCAAGGGATCAATTTCGCGGCTGTCCGATCTGACAGCCAAAAAGATCTCCGGAACGGCCATTCCAGGGTGGCTATAGCTCACCACCGTCAGCCCTTCTTCCTTGAAGATATTGTAATGCCTTTCCTTGTCGCCATAATCCTTAAACTCTCTTACATCCAAAACGATCTCCAAATCGGCGGGACGATCGATCTCGTAGACCAATGCGTCCATCTTCGAAGGCAGGAAAAAACTTTCCCTGTAGCTCCCTTTGACCCTTTCCACCGACCAAAAATTATTTTTTATTTCGGATACGGGATCGTTCCTCCCTGCAATTTTGATCTCCTCCAGGGCTTTATAAATAGTGGAACCGACGAGTTCGGGAAAATTAAAGAACCACCCCTGGTATCTGCTGGCCGGTTCTTGTCCGAACCAAAGATAACCTCCGATCCTGTTGGTCAGAAGAAAACTCGATTCCTCTCCTTTGACTTCCTTCTCTATGCAAAATCCGTTTTCTTGGGAATGGATTATTTTCATTTTTCCGAAATTCGATGTCTTCGCGTAATTTTATTCTCCCAGCGCTTGATCGTGCGCCTTAAGATAATTTTCGACCAGATTGCTCCAATCGCAATGGCTTACCAGATCTTTGGCCTCGATCTTGTCCTCCACCCTATCCTTTTGCGGCAAATGGGCAAAGTCATAAAAAATATCGGCCATTTGATCTACCACCTGTTTTTCCTCTTTTTTAAAATTATTGACGACAAAAATTCCCGGGTTGTCTTTGCCTTTTGTCAGCGGCTCCATGAACCTCCCCACCCCGCTAAGATCGCTCGTGACCGCCGGCACCGCCTCTACCGCCGCCTCCAGAGGAGTGTACCCCCAAGGTTCATAGTAGGATGGAAATATCCCCAAATGGCAGCCCTGAACCGCGCCTTGCGGGCTTAGATTCAAAAGCTTATCGCTCTCGGTCAGATAGATCGGATAAAAAACGACTTTCACCCTGTCATCCTGCTTGTTGTCCAAACCAGCTGCGCGGAAGGCCTGGATTATCTGGTCATTCGGGTCCACCAATTCATGAGTGCTCAATGGCGGAACTCCGGTGCGCCTTATTTTTTTGAGCTTGTTTTCCAAAATGGAATAGCTGTTGTCTTCGAACACGTCCGTATCTTTCAAGTCCTGCGTGGAGAACAAAGAATACATAAAACTGTCGGCCAGGTCTTCGGAGTCTTCTTGCACGAACTGTTTTATCTCGAAATAGCTGCTGCGATTCTCTATGATCTCCTGCTTTATTTCTTTAACGTAAGCGGGCACCCAAAAAAACGTGACTATCGTTTTTTCGCTTCTCTCTTTTTTCAGCCGGTCGTTAATGATGCCGAGAGACTTTATCATCGAGTCTATCCCTTTGGCGTGGAATTCGTAACGCGACATTATGAAATAGAAAAGCGTATTTTTCAGGTCGAAGGTGTAATGCGGGAAAAAATAATAAAATAAAAATTCCCTCAAGCGCGAACGCTGGGTTCTGTGCTTGATGACCAGATCCTCGAAGGTCAAGTATTTTCCAACATCGAGACCGTTGGGCAGGACGATATCCGGTTTGCGTCCCAAAAAGTATTGGCACTCCAGTCCTGTGATCTCGCTTACCGTGGTAAAAACGCTGCTTTGTTCCGCCGCGGCTTTCTCCAGCAAATGCTTTGATTGGATGCCGAAATGATAAGCTTCTTTTTGCGGATCGATCGATTGGATATCGGAATAAAAATCGACGCTGTTATAGGCGAGGCTGCGGCCAAGCGTGGTGGCGTGGGTCGTAAAAACCGTGGCTATGTTCGGGTTGAATTTTTTGGAAAAAAGCAAAGCCGCGCCGGCCAGCCACTCATGAAAATGGCCGACTATTTTTTTATCCGGACTTGCAGCGCAGAGGCCTTTTAAAAATTTCGCGGCGGCATATCCCCAGACAACGGGTTCGTTAAAATCAAAACCGGAGTTAAGAGAGTCCACCTTGTAAGAATCCCAAAGCTGCCATTTATAATCATTCAAATTGGAATATGTATTTTTAAAATCTATAAGAATAACCCTTGGATTGCCGCTGATCAGCCAGTTGCCGAAATGGCAGTATATCCCTTCTTTGTCCAAATTCTCAAAAATAGGGCGCAATTCCGGGGTCGGGCTCTTTTCCTCGAACTGGTGTTTGAACTTTTCGGGGATATAAGGACCCACGAGATAATAGCCTTCGTTGCCGTAGGCTTTTATCATCTGATCCGCTTTCGAGGCCAAAACGGTGTTGATGCCTCCCACCTTGTTGCAGACCTCCCAAGAAAATTCGATGGCGATATCCACCGAGGTTTTAAATTCTTTTTTCTTCTGCGCCATAAAAATGATCAGGCAATTAGGAGTTTGCCGCGAGAACGATAAAACCGCCGCAAACGAAGTTGTATTTGCCCTGTTAAAATTACCGGCTGCGAGCCGTTTTTAAAAATATAGAAAGGATGAAAGCTTCGGGTCTTTTGTTTTGCCTTTGGCTTTTTTGGCCGCGGTCTTGGGGTCCTTGGAAGCTCTGATCGCCAAGCCGATCTTTTTTTCTCCGAACACGTCTTCCACCCAATTGGCAAAATCATTTTTCTGCACGGTAACGTGATATTCCCAAACGGATTGGGACATCTCTTCCAAGGCTTCCGCCAATTCTTCGACGCTCTTCAATATGCGGCCGTCTTGAAGCCAGAACCTTTTTCCTTCCTCGGCCTCGATCGCCGGGTTAATGGTTTTTTTGATCTTAATTTTGACCATAATATTTTTAAAAAAAATTAATTGGTATCGACCTTTATCCCCTGGTGATTGTAACCAAGGCTTTTATGGTTATCGATCTTTATTTTCAGATCATTATAAATATTCATAAAAGATATGAACGATTCATAAGGGCTTTCATAAGGATTGAAATATTTGTGCACGTCGCCGTCGGAAAACCATTTGGTGCACATATAATAAAAATGATCGCTGGTCTGCATCTTCCGCCAACGATCGGTCAGTTGCGGATCGCCTATCGCCATAACCTTCTTTTCCAGCGAATATATTTTTTCCGTCGCCGACTGTTGCATCTTATTGCCAAGCCATGCGCTCAGATCGCGCTCCATATCGGCCCAGGAAACCAGTCTGTGGAAATCAAGTTCTCCTGCCGGTTCGCACGCCGCGATCAATTCCGACGGAGTGGTAAAACTGTTCTGCGGATGTTCCAGCGCCTGCCAGCAAAACGCTTCAAAAAATTTAAAAATGCCTGTTTCCGCCCACTGGTGCTCGCCGAAAGTTTCGTAGTCCATGAACAAATTGAGAGTTTGGCTGTTCGAATTGATGTTCAGCAGATTGACCCAGCTGGCGTACTTTTCGGCGGTCAGCGGCCATTCTTTCCATCCGCGGTTGGAGAAACGAAAACCTATATCATCGCTCAAACGGTAATTACGGACCAATAAACGCAACGGCAGATCTTTGGCGGTGTAAACAAAATTCGGAGATCTCCACCCGAGTATTTCGTCCCAGCCTTCGGCCAGCATTCCCTTAAACCCGAGCTCATGAACCAGCTTGGCTATCTCATTATTATATACCAGTTCGGTATTCCTAAAAAACTTCGGCTCATAGTTGAACAGCCTTTTGAACATCTCGTTCTGCTTGGCAACCTGGGCATGAAATTCATCCTTGGAACAAACCGACGCCAACGAATGATAATAGGTCTCTGATATCAATTCGCAGCAACCGGTATCGACGATATCTTTGAAACTTTTCAATACTTCCGGAAATTCCGCTTCCAATTGTTCAAGCAATATCCCGGTAATGCTCATACTCACTTTGAACCGGCCGTTGGAACGCTTGATCAGGTCCAGCAACATGCGATTGGTCGGCAAATAACTTTTGCGGGCAACTTTTTCCAATATCTGGCGGTTCTTATCGTCATCAAAATAATTACCGTGCGCTCCGATATCGAAAACCGAAAACTTTTTCAAGCGCCGCGGCTGATGGCAATGCAGATAAAGACAGATCTTTGGCATAAAATTTTATTAGGCTTTCAATACTTCTCCATAGATAGAAAGGCATCTCTTTGCGGAATCTATCCAGCTGAATTTATTAACCTCGTTGGATCCGTTCATTTGAAGGGTCTCTTTCAACTCCGGATAGCCGATAACGGCCAATATTTTATCCGCTATCTGATCAACGTTCCAAAAATCAACTTTAAGGCAATGGCTTAACATCTCCGAAACTCCGGACTGGCGGGAGACAAGGATCGGAGTGCCGCTGGCCAAAGATTCCAAAGAAGTGAGCCCGAAAGGTTCCGAGACCGAAGGCATCACGTAAAGATCGGCGGCCTTATACAATCGCACAAGATCATCTCCCCGCAAAAACCCCGCAAAAATAACTTTGTCGGAGATACCCATTCTCGCGGATTCCTCTATCAACTGCCTCTCCATGTCTCCCGAGCCGGATAATACAAAATATACGTCCGGGTCTATATTCAATACTTTTTGAGCGGCGCGCAAAAAATAATCAGGCCCTTTCTGGAATGTCAGCCTTCCCACAAAAAGCACTATCTTCTTCCCCTGTTTTTTTAACGCCATTGGCTGAAAATCGTTCGACAAATAGATCGAAGCATCGACAGCGTTGGGAACAACGCTGATCTTGGAGGCCCGGACGCCGTAATTTTCAACGATCTTGCGCTTGGTGTAGTCGCTGACGGCGATTATCCTGTCCGCTTCCTCAAAACCTTGCTTCTCGATCAAATAAATGTCTTCATTGAGGCAATTTTTTCCTACCCGGTCGAACTCCGTCGCGTGAACGTGAAAGACCAACGGTTTGCCCGATACTCTTTTCGCCTCCAAGGCGGCAGGAAAGCTTAACCAATCATGGCAATGTATGATATCAAAACTTTCAGACTCGGCGATGGCCCGAGCCTTCGCCGCGTAACGCAACACTTCTCCAACAAGCGTCGGGCTATAGATCAATCTTTTTTTCCCGTCCCCTTTTCCTTTTAAAAATGACAGGTAATTTGAATAATTTTCCTTGTAAGACTCCTCCGTCAGATAAGGAGACAAAAAAACCTCTACTTTGTTCTGTTTTACATTCGAACCAAAAATTTTTTTCCAATCATCTTTATCTTTAACCTTCAACCCGCTATCGCCAAAAATAAAAGAGCAATAATCGGGATAGCAATTCATCCTTTTGGGCAGGACAAAAGAGATCCGCGCTCCCTGCGAAGCCAGACCCTTGACCAAACCTTGGCAAGCAACTCCCAACCCTCCGCTATTGAACGGCGGGAACTCCCATCCAAACATCAAAATTTTCGGCAAGCGAATTTTCCTCATCTTATAAGATCCGAAATAATTTTCCGGCCGCCTTCCTATTTAATACGCAACTTAATCCGGCTTTGGTCTTTCGCCATCCGTTCTGGCCCGCAAATCAGAAATTATAAACCGAGAAATCAATCCTTAAGATTATTATAATCCAATGTGCCTTTAATACAATTAAAAAAATAATACACAGGCAAAATTATGTTGCCTTAAACCGGATATTCGCTCTAAAAAGTCGGATAAACGTACAAAAAAGCGAATCCCATCATAAACGCAAATAAAAATATAAAGCTAAGCACGTATAAAAATTTTTCCTTCGATGATGCTTTTTTACTCCCCAGCAGAGGGATAAGGATGAATCCTCCGGAAGAGATACCGTACTTCTTCCTCATATCTATTTCATAATTTCCGAAAGTCATCACGGCGAAGAAGATAAGGAACCAATAGGTCAAAGCGTTCTTTTCCAGCAGAAAATTAAAAAATTCCCTTGCTGCAATATAATAGACCAGTATCGACAATGCGAAGAGAACCGTACTGGTGATAATAATTTTGACGATAGACATATATTTATTGCTTCGTTTCTAAAAACGTTATTTTTATGCCGGGCCCCTCTTCCCTCTGAACAAATATTTCACGATCAGCCCGTTGGCCATCAGAGAATAAGTGAGGCAGATCGAAAAAGTGATGGTCCAATGGTTTTGAAATACGAAATTGCTTAGAAAAAAGATAATACCGACCGCCGCAGAACCTATAATTATTTCAGGAACTCTGGCATTCTTATCGGGAAGCAGTACTTCTTCCGCAACTTCGTCCCTTCTTTTTCCTCCAACGGCCATAAGAGCAAAAGAAGCTCCGATCAGATTGAAAAACGGAAGGAAAAGAAGGAAAAATGAACCATCTTGCAAATTTTTCCAAGCTTCGTCGGCAACAAGAAAATTAACGGACACGATTGGAAACAATACCAATCCTTTAAGGCCTCCGGGGAACATTTTCGACGAAAAAGAATAATAAATGATAAAAAAGACTGCCGCTCCTAATATCAGCCACGCCACCCCATCGTTGAAAAAACCTTTTAGAACAAGACCAAATGACGGGCAGAAGAGAAAAAGTAAGGTGCATATCAATACCATAAGAGACAAAGACAGCTCGTCATATTTTGGGAGAAATCCTATTTTTTGCAAAAAAATCAATTTCTCCTTCCTGGCCTCATCTGAAAATAAAAACTTATTCTTGCCGGTTTTTTTAATGGACCCGAAAAATAGAAAAAGGGAGATAATGGCAACCATCTCCATCGCTGCGATAATGGGATCTTGTTTGATCCATCCTACTATTTGTCCAAAAAAATCCATAAATTAGTTGTGCTATTTCTTCCAAGGTTTTCTCCTCGGTCTCCAAGCCGAGACGTTCTTTTTATATTCTCTGTATTCTTCCCCGAATTTTTTCTCCAGGGTCGGCTCTTCGTAATAGTTGAAATACAGGCTGTTCAAAATGAAAAAGGTAACAGCCCAAACGAGTATGGGCAGAGATCCGAAGATCGCCGCCTCTCCCAATAAAATCAAGATCGCTCCGCTGATCATCGGATTTCTGGTGTAAGCGTATAGTCCCGAAGTTACAAGCTTCGCGCTCGCGTCCCAGGGAGCGATAGCCCCCTCTCCCGCCTGATGCAATGCCATCACGGAAGTCGCCAGTATGACCGATCCCGCGATGACCAACAGTATCCCGATAAAAATGAACGGATCGTAAAAACTAAAAATAAAATTTCCTTCCTGAAAATTGTAGATCAAAACCAACGGTATGAGGATAAGAAAGGTCAGCGGAAAGAACAGAACGGCGAGTTGTTTAGTTTCCATAAAATTAAAAAATAACTGCTTACAAGACCATTCTACCATTTATAAAGCATCCGATGATAGAGAGAGAACGCAGGCAGTCAATTTACCATAGAATTGCCTCTGGCGGAGCAACCTCGTCAAATTTTCAAACCTCCAATTTTTAATTTTCCAAACGTTTGAGATATTGATACATTGTAATTTCATTCCTGCCTGCCGGCAGGCAGGGAAAATTGAAGCTTGAAAATTAAAAATTATTGCGCCGGGTAAAAGATTGTTTTAGATATTAAACTCTTATTTTGCGCTTTGCGTTTTTAATTTTACACTTTGCTACTCTATCTCTGCGAACACTACCACGTAGTTCTTTCCGTAAAGCTTGGCGCATTTCGGACAAGTGGTGTAATAAAAATATATTTTCTTGGGATCTTTGCCGGTTTTCGATCTGGCGTAATCTATCATTTGAGGATACCAGTTTTTGGCTTCCTGATACGGCCCCTCGAAAACCTTGGTCAAAAATTTGCCGGATATTTTTACATTCTCCATCCCCGGCACTTCTTTGGCCACAGCCATAAACTGCTCGCTCTTCCAAGAGCTCCCCTCGTAGGAAAGCAAAAGCCAGTCCTTCGGCTCCGTCTTGGCCCCGGCGGCTTCGACCTTGCTCCACATCCTCGTTATGACCTGCCCCATATTAAGGGGTATGTGCATAAAGGACGTTACCGAATCCTTAACAAATAATTTGTCCTGCCAAAAGATCTCCTTCTCGTCCCACAAGGCGGGATCGAATTTCGGGCAGCATATTTGCTCCTGTGATTGTTCGTTGTCCATATTTTTATATTTTTGCCTTTAATTATTATCAAAATTATTTTATAAATTATTCTCTCGCCATGGCTCTGGCCTTCAGCTCTTTTGGCATCAGCTCGATCGCGTATCTCAAGGCGGTGCGGGGCATTGTTTTTTTATTTTTCATCACATAGTCGAAAACTTCTTTTTGACGGGTGCGGCTCTCCTCTTTTAACAGCCAGCCGTAGCCTTTCTGTACCATATCGTCTTTATCCGAGATCAGCAGATCGGAGATCTCAAAAGCGTCCTGCAAAAATTTTCCTTTCTTTGCCGGGACTATAAATGAAACGGCTGCCGCTCTTTTGAGCCAACGGTTGTTCGAAGCCGTCCATTTTTTCAATTCCTCGGCATCCTGAGGATAAATTTCCAAATAATTCCCCAGCGTATGGTTGCAAAAAGTATCGCATTTTGCCCAATTATTGACGTATTCCGATATCCACCGCTTGAATATTTTCAGATCGCTTCTCTTGAACTGCCCGGACAAACGAGGGAGCCACCAGGAAGCCATAAAAGATTCTTCGCAATGATCGGATCTATACATTTCTTCACAGATATCGAAAATGTCTTTCTTCTCCAAGGCTCGAACCTCCGCCCAATATTTCCTGGCAATCTTGTTCACCGTCCCCGATCTCACCCCGTAGCATTTTATCTTCTCCTTAAAAAATCTCTGCGAAGACGCCTTAGTATGTTCATCAATATTGGCTTTTAACTCTTCTCTGATCTTTTTGATTATCTGGTTCATATTTCTTAAGCTCTTTCTCTTTTTTCTCCCGCTCCCGGAATCGAACGGTCTTTGGCTTTTGCTCCCAGCAAAAACAAAGATCCGATCACGATCAGCGGAAAAGATATCAGCAGAAAAGGAACGATCGATCTATAAGAGTGGAAAAAATAAGTAAAAAATAAAGAGATCAAAATGAACATTATTCCTCCTGTTGCTTCCCTTTTCCAAGAGATAACAAGAGCTCCGATCAATATGTAAACAGGGAAAAGGTGGACCAAAAGTCCTCCTGCCTTCTCGTACCAGGGAGCGGCTCCGCAAAAAACGTCCATGGAGAACATGCTTATAAAAAATATATAGAATACGGTTAAGGCTCTGGGGAGCCAGTACAAAATTTTATTCATAGCTGTTTTAATTTTGCAATTTATCGACTGTTTCTTTCGCCCACTCCGCCGCTTTGGCCGCCGCCCGGGACGGATCTTTTTTAACATTGGCGAAATCCATCTGCCCGGCGAAAGAATTGCCGCTTAACGCTTCTCTCATATTCTCAAAGGTCTTCTCCGCTCCTCCCTCGTGAGTGCAGAACAAAGCCACGCTCTTGCCCGAAAACTTGCACCGGTCAAAAAAAGACCTGATAGCCGGAGCGTAATTGCCCGCCCAAACAGGAGTGCCTATAAAGATGACATCATAAGCGGACGGATCTTTCCCGAAAGGCAAAAGCTCCGGTCTCTCTTTGAAAAGAACTTGTTTCCCTCCCCAAAAATATTTTCCGAAACCCTGCGCTTTGACATTTCCCTCCCTAAGAGCCAACGGCAACAGATCGGCTCCGACCGAGTTGGAAAGGGCTTCGGCGACAAGCTTGGTGCTTCCGTCAAGAGAATAATAGATGGTTAATATTTTCATAAATTTTTAGCCTTAAGAAGTATTAATATTCAATTCCCGGTCCGCAAGCCTAAGGCAAATGATCGAACACTTCGCTGATATTAGAGATGACCGCTTTCGCCCCGGCGGTTAAAAGCTTCTCCTTGGGGAGAGTGTTTGCCACCCCTATGCCAACGATGCCATTGCGCGAAGCGATCTGCATGTCGGTGGTCCCGTCCCCTACGAACAAAGCCTGGCGGCAAAATTCATCCTTGGCGACGGAAAAATGCTCGGCAAAAATTTCTATATGCTTGTCGCTTTTTAAAATTTTATCGGACCCCAAAACAAAATCGTAGGGCAGACCGTTCTTGGCAAAGATCTTATTGAGCTCATCCGTATTCGAACCGCTGCTTGCCATAAGGAACAAACCGGCCTCTTTTATTTTTTGCAAAGTCTCTTTGACCCCGGAAAAGATTTTTATCTCGTGTCTTTCTCCGATGCCTTGGAATTCTTCAACCAATTTTTTCAAAGCCTGATCGTCTATGCTTATACTATTCTCTTCCAACACTCCCCTCATCTGCAATTCGGCTGGCGTTCCCAGGGAATTATAATAATAACTTTTTAAGGATTCTGCCGGGATGCCGAACGGCCGCAAAACTTCAGCAAAAGCCAGCCTGTAGATCGGCATCCGGTCCAATATCACGCCGTCGACATCCGTAATAAAATATTTAGTGATCATTTGCTTCCCCTCCTTACTTGTTCGGATCGGCAACTCTGCCAACGAATAAAATATTATCTGTTTTGCTGTCTTTTATCAAAAACATGAACGGATGATCCGCGCGAAAAACGAGCGGTTCTCCAACGGGCGCGGCCGTCGTTGCCATTATCACTCCGGTTGCGGCGGCGGCTTCGGTCCCCTCCTCGTTCACTTCGACAAAAGCTTTATGCACGGCATCGCTCACGAAAAGATCCTTGGTCCCGTCCATCCCGGAAAAATCAGCGGCATCCGGCATAAAAGCGGAGGCTATACCCATCCTTTGCAACATCTCTTTCAAGGAAAGCTCCTTGGTGAAAGAAAATTTTGGCATATAGACATTCACTTCTTTCTTCCCCATCTCCTTCTCCCATTCTTTAACTTTATCCAGTGATATGGAATTTTCTAAAGATCCCAAGTCCTGATCTTTGGGAAGAATAACCAACATAGATAAACTTCCTCCTTCGTAAGGCATCTCCAATATTTGAGCGTTTTCTTCAGAAAGCTCGGCATAAGAAAAACTATCTTTAAGGTTCATCATTTGAGCCCTGACCTTGTTGCTCTGGCTGGTGTAAAAATCCGCTTCTTTTGTCGACTCTTTCAAAAACGGTTCGGCCCATTTTCCTTTGAAATAGATCGCGTTGGTGAGCACGACGCGCGTTGACCCGTCCACTGATCCCTGCGGCAAAAGGTCGGTTATCTTATTGTTGGTCCTTTCTTCCACCCATTTGTTTATTACGCCTCTCGACTGTTCGGCTGCCGTTTTAAAATCAAGATTATTGGCTCCCGCCCCGTAATAATTTTTAAGAACATCGACATAATCGCTTAGCAAAGCATAATCCTTTTGGACCCATAGAGCATTTGCAACGCCAAGCTTGTACGGAGCATCTTTTGCATTAAGCTGGTTGTAGATCGAAGCGAAAGCCGCTCCCCGCTCGCTGCTGTCGGCTGGAAGATCAAGGACGGATAATATCTCTTCCGCGGTTTTTCCGCGGGCTCCTTCATAGACCATGGCAAGGGCGGAAGAGATGCTGAAAGGAGAAAAGAACAGGTTGCCATCCTGGCCTTTAAGCCTGGAGTAAAGATCGAAAGCAAATTTATTATTAGAGGCGGAAACCTTCCCTTTTCCTTGGGGGGTCGCTCCGACATCATCAAGGACCGAGGGTATCACGGCTAAACTTGTGGTCGCGCTTGCTTCAGGCTCCCCCGGGAGAAGCTCGGGGATCGGCTTCTGTTTGTCTGCCGAATATGAATAAATAAGACAACCGCACAGGGCTGCAACCAATAAGACCGCCGCGACCGTTCCGAATATTTTTTTATCCATATTTTTTCTGCTCTTAAATTAATTTATTATTTTCTTCTGCCGAATAGCCTCAGCAGATGAAGGAACAAATTCACAAAATCGAGATACAGATCTAAGGCGCCTATTATCGATCTTTTTGTGCCTTGGGATCCTTCACTCTCCGCGGTAACGCTGATCGCTTTCAATTTCTGAACGTCATAAGCAGTCAGACAAGTAAAAATTATAACCGCTATAAAGGAGATAACGTAATCCAGCATGCTGTTGTTAAAAAAGAAATTGGCGAGCATCGCTATGATCAATCCGAACAAAGCCATCAACAATATTTGTCCCATTGTGGTCAGATCTTTGCCGGTATAGTAGCCATACAAGCTCATGGCCCCGAACATGCCGGCCGTTATGAAAAAGATCATTCCTATAGATGACATTTCATAAACTAAAAATATTACCGAAAGGGTGAGCCCGGAAACGAAACAGTAAAATAAAAAAGCGAATATCGCGGTATTGGCGGACATTTTTTTGACAAGACCGGTCAGAAAGATCACTAAAAGAACTTCCCCGATAAGCAATGAATAAAAAACGAAAGAATTGAACAGAATAAAACTATACAAATTTTCGTCCAAAGCAACCCAATAAGCGGTGGCTCCGGACACAACTAACCCGGCGAACATCCAGCCAAAAACTTTCTGGAAAAAAGTTTTTGTTCTTTCGGCCGATTGCCCTCCCTGCTGCAACGGCCCGGTAGATTGCTCGGGTTGAAGCGGCATTTGCGAAGGTAAAGATTGTTCCATATTTTTGTATTTAACTTTGATTATTCTTATAATCGCTGGCCGGGGATCCAACCCTGGCCCCTTTGGTATAATGATAGACAAAATTTAGCTGTTCTTCAATGAGCGGTATTCGAATATCACAAAGATCATCCATCCAAAACAAAGGGCCTTCGGATACGAAAGCCCTTTGTTCTATTGGTTGGCAACTTGCTCTAGCCCTTGTGAAATCCCAAATCCGCAGGGTTGCTTCCTCCGGAAACACGATTAACTTTCCCTCCGATCTTCTCGAACGCTTCTCTTGCCCCGGAAACTTCTCTGGCCAGTTTGACCGTCTCCTGGCTGACCCCTTTTTTGACCATCCATTTGGACCAATAATCGATGACCAGCTTGCTGTCTCCGAAGACCTCCTTAACTCCGTCTTGAACGGCTATCTGCAGTGCGTATTTGCAAGCCAGCAATTCTCCATAATTGTTGGTAACTCCCGCAGGTAATAAAAAGTGTCCCTTAAAGCCCAGCGTCTCTTTATTTAAAACCTTGCCGAGCAGGCTCCGACCCTTTTCATCGGTAACGTTGATCTCCACTCCGTTGCCCGCTCCCGTCCCCGCGTCAAAATATATTCCTTCTTGTGCGGCCGTAACGTGTTTGATGCTGTAATCGGCTCCGGCTTCCAGCCATCTCTCCGCCGCTCCCCTGTCCTCGAACCCCTTGAACCTGGCGCTGGGCTTGCCCGAGACGATCCGCTCGCACTCCGCCCAAGTGTCGGCGATGCCTTTCACTTGTCCGATGCAATACGCGTAAACTTTTCTTTTTGCCATGAAAAATAATTTAACGAAATTTATGGGATAATTATACTACAAAATCCTATTATCAACCCTCCGATCGCGCCAATGCCAATGATCGGGGCGTAGGCGCGGGTGATGATCGCCGACGGCAGGCTCAACAGAGTTCCCAGGAACAAACCGGCAACAGGCGCGCTGATCCCCAGATTGACGTTGGGTATCAAAAATCCCGCCATGAACCTGTCGATGAACGCGGACGACATCGCCTCGGCCATCTTCCTCTTATTCTCGTATTTGAGAGGGACCATGACCAAAACATCGATGATCCCGAAAACCAAACCGCAGATCACGCCTAAAATTATTTTATCCATTTTATATCTCTTAAACAAATTATGCGCCTTCCTATCCTATATTTTTAAAAACGGGAAATTAAACCGGCTGCTGCCCTTTTTTCAACAGTTTCTGCGATTCCCAAAAAGCGATACCGATAAAAGCGAAGGTCACTACCGGAGCAACGATATCCGGAAAATCAAAACCGAAACTTTCAAGGATGATGATGATCCCAAGAACGCCGACAGAGGTCATCGCTCCGTTCTTTAGAAATTTATACCTGGCAACGCGATCAATATTATTAATGGTCAGATCTCTCATAATGAACGCTCCTATCCCGTTGCCGATAAGGATCAAAAGAATATTAGTGGTGAAAGCGAACGCTCCCAAAACTCCATCGAAAGAGAAGGAAGCGTCCAACACTTCGAGATACAAAAATTTAGAGAGATTGCTCATCGCGTCTCCTCCTTTCATCAGATTCCGGCTTCCCTTCTCCGCCTGCTCCCGAAATCCATAGAGTATGAAAAAGACCGCGTTTCCTATTGCCGCGGACAACATTAAAAACGGACTGCTATGCGCGAAATAGAGGACCGTGACCAAAAGGACCGCGGTAAAAGCGAAGAACCATATCCCGTAATTAGGCTTAACGAACCTATCGATCACGAAAAGAGGGCTCTTTTCCTCAAGGAACAGCCAATGCAAATATAAGAGAAGAAGGAATACCCCGGCCCCCATAAGTATCAAGGGCTTTCCGGCATCGATAGACTCGGTCACGCCGGGAGACTGGGAGAACACCGCGGAGATCGCTTGCATGAGACCCATATTGGGAACAGTGATCCATACTATCAAAAACGGAAGGATGCCGCGCACGACGAACACGGCGATTATCAGTCCCCAAAAAAGAAATATCTTGCGCCACTTCTCGCTCATCGATTTGAGAATATACGCGTTGATGATGGCATTGTCGATGCCATTCACGATCTCAAAAATAGCTAAGCCGGCGATAATAAAAAACGCGTCTATAAAATTCATAACAATAGCTTTTGATCTATTTATCCCGCCTTTCCCCCTCCAAAGACAAAGACGAATAATTTTTATATTCTAGATCCTAATTTGGCCTTTATTCTTATTGCTTGTCTTATTCCGAACATTTGAGCAAATAACCGGTGTCGGAGAACAGGAAGGACAAAAGATCGTACGCCGAAATTTTTGTTTCGGAAAGAAGCTCCGCGTTTCCTTCTACTGCCGTTCTGGTCTTTTCTCTGAGCTGGGCTGTCGCTAAATTATAGTCTTCGTTACTGTCCGAAGCAAAAAGTTTTTTCAATATTCCGCTGCTGATCCGCGTATTTATATCCCCCTCGATCACGATCGAATTGACGGCCGGATCGGGAAGCTTTATGCAAATAGTTTTAGCGGCAGGATCTATGGAAATATCCTCTTTTTTGACTTGCGCCAAGTCAACGCCCAGATCGACCCGCACCAAAGCTTCCGCTGTTATTTTATGGCCCCACCAAAAATTGGACCAATCAGACCCGTTGTCGATCTCGATATCTATATTCTGGTCGAGGTAAGCCGACTTGGTGACCAGAAACCCTCTCGAAGATACCCTGTCAAAAACCGTCTGCGCGGTAATAACCTCTTTTTTATTGTTCTGCCCTTGTCCGAATCCAACGCCAAGAGCAAACCCGGCGAACATCCCGAGAATAAAGACCAAAGAAAAAGTGATGATCTTGTTTTTTATAAAAATTTTATCCATTGATCTGTATGTTATGGTTATCGCGAAACAAATTATTTCTCAAGACAATAGGTTGCGTGTTTAAGTATCAGGGATGAATGGTTGTACTTCGCGTCAATAAGCTTCAATCCCATTTCTTTGAATACGGTTTTCCATTGGCTGTCGGTTTTGTTCGAGTGAGCGTGGCCGGCAAATTCAAGATTGAACAAACTGTCCAAAAAATAAGTCAGATGCTTATGGGCCTCGCTCGTATAGATATCTTCGATTATAATAATTCTTTTCGAAACTCTTTTTGCTTCCTCGATGATCTTTTCGGGATAAGGAGTATGGTGCAAAACGGTTATTATCAAAGAGGCGTCGAAACTGCTGTCGCCGAAAGGTATTCTAGTCCCGTCATACAAAATTGGTTTGATATCGTTTACAAAACTAAGGTTCTGGACATCCAAAGGCGCGACATTGTAACCCTTTTTGGATAAAATTTCACAAATATTGCATGTACCGGATCCGACGTCCACGATATTGTCATCCTTGTTCAGATAACATTCTATCCTGCCGACGACATCATCGCCTCTCTTCTTAGCGGCTTTATAAACAACGCTTCGAAAAAAAATATTTTTTTGCAAAAAACTGATCTTATCCATTGCAACTGATTTTAGATATTATTCCTCTCCTCTCGCGGCTTCGATATAACCACCTTAAACCTGTGGCCCGGCGGCAGATCCCTTCTCTATCTTAGAATAACCAGCCAAAACTATCAAAAAAAATAATATAAAATAACATCGAGGGCTTTATCCGCAACGTACTGCCGGGAAGGATCCGGTCCATTCCCTTCGGCGAAATCTAATCATCCAGCAATTGGCTGACGGTCGCGAATCTATAGCCTCTAGCTATCAGCCCGTCGATTATTTTTGGCAAAGCTTCCCTGTCCGACGAGCAGACGCCGTTGCAGGAAGGATGGAGCAAAATAATAGACCCCGGCTTAACTGCGTCCAGCGTATATTCCGCGATAAGCTCGGCGTTCCCCTGATAGTAAGTATCCGGCTCCACATCCCACATAATGGTTTTTATATTGTGCCTGGAGAGATACCAGGGCAATCCCAAAAATTTCTTCCCGAAAGGAGGACGGAAAGTTATTTCGCCTGCGTAACCGGCCTGCCTGATAAGCTGATCCGTCATTTCTATCTCGCTTTGGATAGACGACTGGGTTTTGAAGATCATCTGCTGGTGCGAATAGGAATGGCTGCCGAGTTCGTGCCCCTGCTCAACGATCTTTTTTGCCTGGTTCGGATATTCTTCCATCGACTGGCCGATGACATAGAAAGTCGCTTTGATATTTTTCCCCGCCAAGATATTCAATACTTCTTCGGTGTTTTCCGACGGCCCGTCGTCAAACGTCAGCGCCACTATTTTTTCATTCGTATCAACCCTATTAACCAACCCTCCAAAGAACTGAAACGTCCGAGACTTGCTTATCTGCCACAAAAAATATCCAGCCAAGATCAAGGCTGATAACGCAAGCACCAAAATAAATATTTTCTTTTTGTTTACACTCATATCCCCTACTAAATTTAGCCTCAATAAAATACAAAGTCCAGCGCGAGGCTGGACTTTGATGATTGTTTTCAAGCCGCAAATCAATCACTTGTAGCTACAAATGCTGGAATTTTCACTTCTTTTTTAACATTTATTAGCCCTCCTTCTATCGGCCCGAAGCAAAAAAATACAATAAAATTATTATTATTTTTCTCAACAGCCGAAAATCTACAGTTAGCAACTCGTGTATTTTTTATTTTTGTTTCGGAAACAATCTCAAGAATTTTAACCATAATATTAAAAGCCTGAGACCTGAATTTTGGTTCTTTGAACCCAAATATTTTATTAGTCTGGGCAACTTTAATCAATGCTGACACAACCTTTTCTTGGCTAAAAATTGGTTCTGGAATTTTTATCGATCCGCCAGACATAGCAAAATCAACAAACTTGGATATAAAATTATTTATATGGTTGTACGATATGCCTTTGGTACGCTCGTCACGATGTGCAACAAAATCTCCAAGTTCTTCTAAAATAGGTGAACGTGGCTGCGCGTACCTGACACTTATTAACAGCGAGAGAATATCTGTTCTAAGGAAAGTCCCGCCCTGAATTTTTTCGACAATAATTTCTAAATCCTCGGATAAATTTGCCATAATTTTGTTTTCAATTTAGCTGTTAAATCAGTTCGTCGGCCCCATATTCGATGCTATGAACAGGGTGGCTTTGTCCTTAGGATATTGGATATCCTATCTCTCTGATTCTTTATCCTTAATGGGTTTTAATATCTTTTTCCAAAATTCAGAATTAATAAATTTCTCGACCTTCTGCTTTGCAATCTTATTTAATTTATGTTTTCCGCAATGATGATCTCCTAAAACCTTTATCATCTCGCCTTCCGCGTTAGGATCTTGCCAGATAATTGTAATATCTCCGTAGCCTTCTTCTAATTTCTTTTGTTCCACCTCCCATCTTTTCCGATAATCATTTCTTAATTTATCTAAATCGATAAAACAAATAATCAAGTCATAGCTCTTTCCTAAGGCAGATTTCCGGCATTGGTCAAGAATTGTTTTGGGAGAAATACCGCTTGCGCCGTCGGTAGTAAAAGTCCATTTTTCCGTATGATCTTTAAATTTTTTTAAACTAATCAAGGCATACAAAAAATTTTTATCCCTTCTGCCTTCTCCAAACATTAAGCAAGAATAAAAATATTTCATGAGTCTATACTCTTATTTTTGGAAAAGCGCCATATGATCCAGCCATATATTTTGCAAGGAAATTTTCATCGGTCCTTACGCCTTCAACCTCATTTAAACGATACGCAAAACTTTCGCCATTCTTATCTTTTTCGGTTAAAAAAATCTGATGCATATCCAACTTATTCATAAAACTAAGTGAATGCGAGGAAAAAATTATTTGAGCTTTTCTACCTTTATCTTCATCGATAAAATAACTTATAAGTTTATTCAACGCTTCCGGATGAAGACCAGCCTCAATTTCATCGATAATGACGATGTTGTTATTCTTTAAAGCGCTTAGAATGTTTGCCATTACAAAGAACAATGATTGCGTGCCCCTCGACTCGTAGCCAAAATTCAATTTATTGTTTTTTGTTTCAGCGGAATGAATGCCATACAAAGAGATGGAAAATCCCTTTTCTTTAGGTTCTTTTTTTATTTCAATCCCGCTCAAACCGACATCAAAATTACAAATAAAATTTTCTACTTCTTTCTTCAGCTCCGGGTCCTTTAAATAAAAATTAAGCGCTTTGAATAAATATGCAGGATTGTTTATTTCCCCTATCTCGTTGATATTGGTATTGAACCCTAAAAAATAATCGTAAACGCTGTTGATTATATCAACGCTATAAACAGAATTTTTAATAAAAGCTATAAAAGAAACATCCTCCCTAATCTTTGGAAGCGCGTCTATCGATATATTCTTAAAATAATCATTATCTAATGTCTTGATAACCCCTGACTGTCGTGAGAAAACTTCTATTTTCCTGGCTCCCTTTTGTATTTTTTTAACAGCCAACGATTCTTTCGAGACTATATTTTTTTCGTCAATAGAAAAATCATAGAAAAATATTGAATTTTCTTTTTCAAATTCGATATAAAAAGTTGACGGTTCGTTGTTATTAAAAAAACTTTTATGAGCAATATTAGCAAGCGGGGATTCATCGTTTGTCCCTCTGCACACAAAAAAACTCAAAAAACTGAAAAATCTCATAACATTCGTTTTTCCAGAGGCATTGCCTCCGACAAAACCAGCTACCTTTGAAATCTGATCTCCAGATTTTGATTGGTAGTAATCATAAGTTTTCTTCTTTTTAGCCAAAAAACTAATTGCTTGTTCTTTATAAAAGGAATAAAAATTGCTAAATTTCACTTTTCTTATCATAGAATTTTTCAATTATATTAAATATAAGGGTAGTATAGCATCTGCCGACAGGATGCGCAAGTTAATACATATTTTTGTATAAAATGACATCAAAATATTAATATTGACGACAAAAAATGGCATTTCCTACAATAAACGCCTCTACTAATCAATAAAACACAAAGTCCAGCGTAAGGCTGGACTTTGTGTTTATTCCTTAAAGGCCGCCTTCGCTCCCCGCTGGGAGCTACGGCGTGCTAAAAGCGGAGGGGACAGGAGTCGAACCTGCAAGTCCCTTTCGAGACGCACGCTTTCCAAGCGTGTTCCTTACCATTCGGAGCACCCCTCCATCGGCTGTCCCGGATCTGGCCGGGACAGTTAAAATATCGATAGAATATTATTACCCTAAATTTGCATTCCTAGCAATGCTTTTATCCTATCCTCTGTCGGAGGATGGGTCAAAAACAATTTTGAAAATGCACTCATCCCCTTTCCCTTGAACGGAGATGAGATGAACAAATGCGCGGTCGAATTGTTGGCCGATCTCATCGGCGTCGGATCGCTGGATATCTTTTGCAAAGCGCTGGCCAAGCCTTCCGGATAGCGGGTCATCAAAGCGCCAGAGGCATCGGCAAGAAATTCCCTCTTGCGGGAAATGGCAAGCTGGATCAAGGTTGCGGCTATGGGTGCCAATATGGCGGCGACTATGCCAACGACCATAAGAACGGCTCCTCCCGAATCTTTATCGCTACTTCTCCTTCCCCCGCCCCAAAAGCTGATCCTGAAAAAAAGATCCGATAATAGGGCAACCACTCCAGCCAAAACGACCACGACAGTGCTCAAAAGAATATCTTTATTCTTGACGTGGGACATTTCGTGGGCGAGAACCCCCTCAAGCTCGACTTTGTTCAATCTTTCCAGCAGTCCGCGCGTAACCGCCACCACCGCGTGTTTCTCATCGCGTCCGGTGGCGAAAGCATTGGGCTGGGCTTCCTCCATAATGTAGATCTTGGGCATCGGCAAGCCGGCGGTGATCGAAAGATTTTCCACGATATGGTACAGCTCTCTGTTTTCGCTTTCAACGACCGGCCTTGCGCCGTTCATGGCCAAGACTATCTTGTCCGAATACCAATACCCGATAAAGCTTTGAAAGAAAGCGATGGCTACGGCTATATATAGAATAAATTGGTCGTTGTAAACATAGCTGAATACGTAGCCCACCCCGATGATCAAAACCAAAAATACGGCCATCAAAAACCAGGTTCTGCGAACGTTTGACTGGGCTTGGGAATATAAAGTTGGCATAAGCGAAAATTAGCTTACGGTGATTAACAAGGCGCTGCCTTTGGAGGAAGCATCCTGGTAAAAAGACTTCAAAGCGTTGAAATGTTCCAACAGATATTCCAGGTCTCCTTTCTCCCAGCCGCATTCTTCCATATCCGTTGAATCGAATATGGACTTGAAATCCTCTTCTTTAAAAGACGACAAGGCTTGCGCTATTTTGGCGACCTCTTCTTTTTTCAGAGAGCCGATCAAAAAATCATATTCTTCATCTTCGAATTTCATTGAGCCGTAAATGGCATCGGCCAAGGGCTTCTCTCCATCTTTCTGGAAGTTATTGAAAACGGCGTCTATACCCGAATCAGCTTCGTCTATATCGATGGATATTTCATCGGCGGAAGGAGCCTCATCAAGGGATTCCTCGATATCTTTCATCACGATCGAAGGGTCTTTTATTATCTCTTCCAATTTGGAAGGAACGATCTGCTCATAGGATATTATCATTCCCATAGTCTTTTATATATTTAATATTTTATTTTATCCGACAAAATAACAAACCTGCCTCCTCCCTCCTTGGCTGACGCGAAGGAGGGAAAAAAAGCATCTAGAGAAAAAACGGACTATTAAAACTTTACCTGCGGAGCTTCTTTCTGGGCGGCGTCCGCTATTACGTAAAGCTCCATCACTTTAAATCCGAACATATTGGCGACAATGTTATCCGGGAAGCTTTGAACTTTGATGTTCAAGTCTCTGACGTTGGCGTTATAAAATCTGCGGGAAGCTTGGATCTTGTCCTCGGTATCGGACAGCTCTCTCTGAAGCTCCAAAAAATTAGCGGCGGCTTTTAATTCGGGATAATTTTCGGAAACAGCGAACAAAGATTTCAAAGCGCCGGTCAATTGATCGTTAGCTTCGGCTTGCCCTTTCATTCCCGTCGCGCTCATGGCCGCAGTCCTGGCCTGGGTTACGCGGTCGAAAGTCTCTTTCTCATGAGCGGCATAACCCTTGACCGTTTCGAGCAAATTGGGGATCAAGTCGAATCTGCGCTTTAATTGGACATCTATATCGGCCAAAGCTTCTTTGGCCTGATTTACCAATTTAACGAACCCGTTGTAAATGCCGGCAAACCAAAGTGCTACCAAAAGCAATATTGCCAACAGGCCTAAGACCACAATATCCATATTTTATAAAACCCGGCTGTCCGGCGGATAACATTTGGTTTATCGGCAGAACAACGAAGTTTTTGCTAAATTATTATATTCTTGTTCTGATAATTATAAACGAAAAACACCCCGAAAGCAAGGTGAATTTCATCGGATATCCCCTGTCTTGGGCGGCAATACAGCCTTTAAAAATCATCAAATTGAGCCGAACTCTTAGATAATGTATAATTTCCATCATGGAACCATCCAAAGATTTTTCTCCGGCAACTTATCCGGCCATCAGAATAAAATACGGCCGTTTTCTTGATCCCGTTTTTGAAGTTTATGTAAAAACAAGGCCGAGATGGGAGAAATGGACCAGGCCCGACGATAAAGAAGTTAAGCGGCTGGTCGAGATAGACAGCTCCGCCTGGAAAGAGAAAGAAGAAATAATAATAAAGACAATGTGCGAAACAATGTCTTTGAATTTCCTGCAGAATATTATCGATGTCTATGTGGTCAGCGGGAACAACAGATCTTTTAGCGACCCTATAACTATCAGGACCTATGTCCAACCGGAAAAATTTGTCGATGAGCTTGCTCATGAGTTTACACACAGGCTAATGGCTGATAATGTGCAATGTCTTAATAAGACCAGAATGGGCGTGATACTAAAAAATGTTTTCCCTAAAGAACCAGGCGACGTCAGAAGCCATATCCAAACTTATGCAACGCTTAAACGAATATTTGTCGATACTCTTGGAGATAGCAACTGGACAGAAAGAAATTTAAAAATAATGGCTGGGTCCCCTCGCCCCGAATATAAAAAAGCTTGGAAGATAGTTGAAGAGATTGGCCATACGGAGGTCATAAAAATGATCAGAGAAGAACGAGAAAAAAATCTAAACTAAAAACGAAAAGAACCTCGCTCTATCCAGCAAGGTCCTTAATTTTTATCGATCAATCAGGCCAATCTTCGTCTCCATATTTATCCTCGGAAACTTCATCCACGTCCGGATCATTATCTTTTTCCTTACTCATGGTATTCCAAACTTTTAAAAGTACATCCGCCGGTTCATCAGAACTGGCAAGAAAATAGCTTTTAAAAGCGTTATCTTGCCAATTGGCAACCGACCTTTAAGATAGACTGAATTATACCATCTTTTCATTTTTTTCGAAACAAAAACCCGCCCTAGACAGCGATTTGTCCCCCGAATTGAGCTAGATTATCGGATAAGGTATAATCATCAATTATGGAACTATCTAAAGATTTTTCTTCTACGACTTATCCGCTAATAAGGATAAAACGCGGCCGCTTCCTTGATCCGGTTTTTGAGGCATATATAAGGTCGAATCCCAAATACACGGCTTGGGAAAGACCGAGCGATGAAAAGATAGATAAATCGATCGAGGCCTATAGGGCTGCCTGGCAAGACAAAGAAGAAGATATAGTCAAGACGATGTGCGAGGCTATATCTTTGAATTTTATGCAAAATATTGTCGACGTTTATGTGGTTAGCGGGAACGATCGCCAGTTCAGCGACCCGGTAGTTATAAAAAGCTCTTTTCCTCCGGAAGAATTTGTCGATACATTGGTGCACGAACTGACACACAGGCTGATGTCTGATAATGTCCAGTGTGCAAAACAAAAAATCAGAATGGGTATTATTTTTGAAAAAATTTTCCCTGGAGAACCGTTATTAGTAAGAAATCATATAATAACTTACGCCTTAAATAAACATATATTTGTCGATACGCTCAAAGACAATTGCTGGACCGAAAGGACTTTGGGAATAATAGCCGGATCAGCCCATCTTGAATACAAAAAAGCTTGGGATATAGTTGAAAATATCGGACATATGAAGGTTATAGAGATGGTCAGGAAAGAACGAGAGAATATAAGTTAATTAGATATGCCATGCTAAAAAATAAATTTATGGCAGAAGACTTTTCTCCGACAACTTATCCGTTAATAAGGATCAAGCACGGACGGTTCCTCGACCCCGTTTTTGAGGCTTATATAAAAGCTAATCCTAAGTGGGCGGCGTGGGAATGCCCGAGCGAAGAAAAGATCGAGCAGTCGATAGAACTTTACAAAAAAGCTTGGGAGGAAAAAGAAAAGATCATTGTCAAAGCTATGTGCGAGGCTGTGTCTTTAAATTTCCTGCAAAATATTATCGATGTTTATATAGTCTGCGGAAACGACCGCCAGTTCAGCGATCCGATAGTGATCAAAAGTTCTTTCTCTCCGGAAGAATTCATAGATGTGATAACGCACGAACTGACGCATAAATTAATGGCTAACAACATCCAATGTAGCGAAAATGGCATCAAAATGGGTAGAATATTTAAAGAGCTGTTCCCCGAACAACAATCAGCTACTGTCAGGAACCATGCTCTGACCTACTCTTTAATGAAGTATATTTTTTTGGATGTTCTTAAAGACGACAACTGGCTGGAAAAAACAGAAGACAAATTGGCTCACCGGTCTTTCCCGGAATACAGAGAGGCTTGGGATATGGTTAGGGAAATAGGATATATGAAAGCGATAGAGATGGTCAGAAAAGAAAGAGAAAAAAGTATAAACTAAAATTACTCATCGGATACAAACAAAAATCTGCCGCTCGGCAGATTTTTGTTTTGAGATATTCTTTTATCTCTACTAGTACTCGGGCATTCCCATGCCGCCCATTCCGGCGCCGGGCATTCCCTTGTCTTTTTTCTCCTCTGGCAGCTCGACCACTACGCATTCGGTGGTCAAAAGCATGGAAGCGGCTGAAACGGCATTTTGCAAGGTTGATCTCACAACTTTTGCCGGATCAACTACTCCTGCCTTGAGCAGATCTTCGAACGTGTCGGTGGCGGCGTTGTATCCTTCCGCTTCAGGCATTTTTTTGACCTCGGCGGCGATGACCGATCCGTCTTTGCCGGCGTTATCGGCGATCTTTCTTATCGGCTCTTCCAAAGCTCTTCTGACGATGCCGACTCCGATCTTTTCCTCGCCTTTGATCTTCATATCATCTAAAGCTTTTTGACAGCGGAGCAAAGTGACTCCTCCTCCGGGCACTATTCCCTCTTCAATAGCTGCGCGGGTCGCGGCCAAAGCGTCTTCGGTTTTGTGCTGGCGGGCTTTTTGCTCGATCTCGGTGGCTGCGCCGACTTTAATAACGGCTACTCCTCCGGCCAGTTTGGCCAATCTTTCCTGAAGTTTTTCTTTATCGAACGAAGATTCCTCGTTCTCGATCTGTTTTCTTATCTGGCTGATGCGGGCGTCGATGGCGGCTTTCTTGCCCTTGCCTTCGACTATGGTCGTTTTCTCTTTGGTGATGACCACTTTGCGGGCTCCGCCCAATGAGTTCAATTCGACGGTTTCCAGTTTCAATCCGATCTCTTCGGAGATGACCTGTCCGCCGGTAATGACGGCTATGTCCTGCATCATTTCTTTTTTGCGATCGCCGAATCCCGGAGCTTTTACCGCGATGGCGGTGAACATTCCTCTCAAACGATTGACCACCAAGGTCGCCAAAGCGTCTCCTTCCACATCATCGGCGATTATCAAAATTTCTTTTTTGCCGGACTTGAGAACTTTTTCCAACACAGGGACAAGGTCCTGAACGCTGGAGATCTTTTTGTCCACGATCAAGATATAAGGATCTTCCAAAACAGCTTCCATCCTTTCAAGGTTGGTCACCATATATGAAGAAAGATATCCCTGGTCGAATTGCAATCCTTTCACGACCTCTTTATCAATGCCCAATTTTTTGGACTCTTCGACCGTTACCACGCCGTCTTTGCCCACTTCTTTGATAACTTGGGCTATCAAAGCGCCGAGCTCTTTGTTTTCGGCCGAAAGAGTGGCTACCTGGGCCATCTCTTCTTCGGTCACGACCGGCTTGGCGATCTTTTTAAGTTCTGCAACCACTGTTTCGCAGGCTTTTTCCATTCCGCGCTTAAGGGCCAAAGGATTGGCTCCGGCGGTAACATTTTTAAAACCTTCTCGAACCAGGACCTGGGTCAAAAGAGTGGCGGTGGTCGTACCGTCCCCGGCAACGTCGTTGGTTTTTTCGGAAGCCTGTCTCACTACCTGGGCGCCGAGATTTTCGATCTTGTCCTCAAGCTCGATCTCTTTGGCGATCGAAACGCCGTCGTTGGTAATGGTCGGAGAACCGTAAGACTCTCCGATTATCACATTGCGGCCTTTCGGTCCCAAAGTGACAACTACGGCATTGGCCAATTTGTCAACGCCGGCCCTGAGTTTTTTACGGGCATCTTCGGAATATAGAATTTGTTTAGCCATATAGTCGAACGTCGAAAGTCGAATGTCGAAAGTCGTTACGACGCTCTACATTCTATCTTCGACCCTCAAAATTATTCAATTACCGCCAAAATGTCGTCTTGGCCGGCAATGAGATATTCTTTGTCATCTATAGTTATTTCGCTGGGTCCGTATTTGGTGAATAAAACTTTGTCCCCTACTTTCACTTCCATGGACAAAAGTTTGCCCGAAGATGCCATCTTGCCGGGTCCGACGGCAATGACCTCGCCTTGTTCCGGTTTTTCTTTTTCGGCGGATTGAGGAAGCAATATTCCTCCTTTGGTTTTCTCTTCTTTCTTAAGGGGTTTTATAACTACGCGATCCGAAAGTGGATTTATTTTCATGCTTTCTTCAAGGATTAAGGACCGAAAATTTGAAACAGCCAAAAACTGTTTAAAATCTCAAGCTCTTTACCCCGATCTTTAGGAATTATAATTTTTAAAATTTTATTAACAATATTAGCAGTTGCGACCACAGACTGCTAATTCCTAAATTTTAACCGATTGTATCTCTTTGTCAATGCTTCGTTCGAATATCGAATTTCGAGGGTCGAAAGTCGTTACGACATTCGACCCTCGACGTTCGACTTTCAAATAAAAAGGATTGACTTTGGACCCTCTTTCGTCTATATTTAAAGAGTGAAAAGTCTAATCGGCCAAATGTTAGGCGGGATTGCTGGGATTGCCATAGCGAGGCAATTTGTTTCAGGGGTTTATTACAACGACCTCGCCACTCTCCTGTTGGTAGGCCTGATTCTGGGAATCCTGAATTTCTTTATCAAACCGGTTCTGGAAGTCATTACTTTTCCCATTCGCCTCTTAACTTTAAACTTGTTCTCGATAGTAATAATGATGGGATTGGTCAAGATCGCCGATGTCATCCTTCCCTCCAATCAATTCCAAATAACCGGGTTGATCAGCCTTTTCTGGACCGCCCTGATCGTTTGGATAATGAGCATTCTTTTCGATACCAGCCTGTCGGGAAATAATTCAGATAAAAAATAACTATGATTAACAACATCTTACTTGCCGTTCAAGCAGTTGTCGCCATTTTGATCATCATCCTTATAGTAATGCAGCAGAGAGGAACCGCTCTAGGCTCTGCTTTTGGCGGAGATGGCGGCGGCGCTTATTCAACACGCCGCGGGATCCAAAAAAACCTGCTTTGGCTGACTGTCGTCCTGATCATTGCGTTCCTGGTTTTGGCGGTAGTTTTAATTTAGTTTTTATTCGTGTCCAGTTTTAGTTTTTTAAAATTCAATTCCTTTCGTTTCCCTACAAGGCGCCAATGGACGCAATTTTTCAAATTGCTAAACCGGAAAGAAAAATATTTCTTGTGCGTTTGCTTGGCCCTTTTCGCTTCTTCGGCGCTCTACCTTTATTCCGGCTATTATTACGCGAGCACTACAGTTGTTCCCAAAGACGGAGGCAGAATAAAGGAAGGTTTTGCGGGCCAGCCCCAATTCATCAACCCTCTTTTATATTTCCACTCCGAAGAAATAGACAAATCGCTGATCGAACTGATATTCTCGGGCTTGATGTCTTATGACGAAAATGGCGGGATAGTATCGGACATGATGGACAAATATGAATTCAAGGACGGAGGGAAAACTTTGGAATTTTCGATAAAAGAAAATTTGAAATGGCGGGACGGCCAGCCGTTGACCATAGACGATGTTGTTTTCACCATCGGCCTTGTACAGGATTCAAGATATTTCAGCGATTTCCGGCTTAACTGGCAGCAGATAGAAATTGAAAAAATATCAGCTACCGCCGGACGCTTGAAATTAAAACAGCCGTACGCCGGACTTTTGGAAAATTTAGCTACTCTAAAAATATTACCCAAGCATTCCTGGGACCCGGCAACGCAGATACAGCCGCAAAACTTCGCCTCGGCGGTCGGTTCGGGGCCCTATAAGATAAAGCAGGTCAAACAGAACAAAGACAAAAACCTTATTGATTCGATAATTCTGGAAAGGAATCCCAATTATTGCGGCAAAAAACCTTATCTGGACGAAATCGAATTTGTATTCTTCTCCCAGAAAGACCAGATGATCAAAGCTTTAAAAAGCGGCCAAATAAAATCCGCTTTGCTCGAAAGTTATAAAGACTATTCCCAAAAACAGTTCAAATCTTTCGACCTCAAAGAACTGCAAACTCCGGGATATTTTGCCGTTTTTTTCAACACGAATGAAAAAATATTTTCCGAAAAAGACGTACGGGAAGCCTTCGCTTTCGCCACTGACAGAAACGAGATCATCCAACAGGCCTTGAATCAAAAAAGGATTGCTGTCAGCTCCCCTATTTTGCCGGAATTTTACGGCTTTGCCGGACCCGATAGCATTCCCGGGCTTGATCTTGAAAAAGCTAAAAGCCTGCTGATCGGGCAGGATTTCATTCTTCAGGACGGACGAATGGTAAAAACAGTTGAAAAACTTCCCAAGTTCCAGCTTAAAAACGATCTGATCGTTGGCAGCAAAGGAACAGAAGTCGAAAAATTACAGGAATGCTTGGCAACGGATAAAGATATCTATCCGAGCGGAAAAATTACCGGAGAATTCGGGCAGGAGACCAAAGCCGCAGTGATCAATTTCCAGGAAAAATACAAAGACGAGATATTGGCCCCTTCCAATCTGACCAAAGGCAACGGAAAGGTCGGAGCAGGCACCCGCGCCAAACTTAACGAATTATGCTGGCCCTCGCCCGCGGACGTAACTCCTTTATCCTTCACTTTGACCACCTTTGACAATCCTGATATGACGGAAGTTGCCAAAGTCATAAAAACCCAATGGGAAAAAATAGGCGCCGAAGTGGTCATTAAAACCGTAACTTCGACCCAGGAGATATATAAAATAACCCGAGAAAGAAATTTTCAAGCCCTGCTTTTCGGAGAAACGCTGTCAAGCATACCCGATCCCCTTCCTTTTTGGCATTCCCTGCAGGCGATCGATCCCGGTTTGAATTTGACAGGCTACGACAGCAAAAAAGCGGATGAACTTCTGGAGCAAGCCAAAAAATACTATAACGCGAACGATCCGGAAAGAATAAAAGCGCTGGAAAAATTCCAAAATATCGTGATCGAAGACTCTCCCGCCATTCTCCTTTACGGCCAAAAATATTTTTATCTGGTTGACAAGTCCGTAAAAGGCGCCGAGGTCAAAAAAATAGTTGAAACGGCTAAAAGGTTCTCGGGAGTTTCCAACTGGTATGTTCAGACCCAAAGAATCTGGAACAAAAAATAAGCACTCCTTCGGGATCTGCGGAGCTCCAAAGCCGGTTTCGCGAGCTAACCAAGCTATATATAAAAAACCAAAAATGGAATTTCAAAAAATAGAAAAATTGGATCATTACGCGGCAAAAGCCTTGGACGGCCTTGGAACTTGGAAGTATCCGGATCTTAAATTGGAAAAAAGCGATCGAAATATCTTTATGGGAAGCGGAGACGCGGCCAACACCGGAAGGATATTCGCGCAAATTCTCGGCGGACACGCTTTGAACGTTTGCAACTACAAAATATTTTTTGAGAACGAACCCAACCGCGATTCGAATATTTATATCTTGAATGCTTCGGGAGGGAAAGACGGACTGAAGATGGCGCAGTGGCTGACCGAAAGGAACTGGCATCCAAAACTGTTAACGAACAACCCGGAACCGCCAGCTGGAAAGTTTTTAAGACCGGAAGATATTTTCGTTTTCCCCGCCAATATCGAACCGCCGACATACAATGTGAGCACATACGCTTCAATGCTCTATTGGCTTTTGAAAGAAAACCTGCAAGAGATCAGAGAGAAAATAAAAAATATTGAGATACCGGACCTGAGAAAATATAAATTCATCTTCTTTATGGTCGAGGATAAATACGAGGTCTTGGGAAGAATGGCGACCAGAAAAATCGCCGAAACGCTGGCAGGAGTGGGAGCTAACGGATGCGGCTATTCAAACGCGGTACATGGCATGCTTACCCAGCCCAGCAAAGACCGTCTGGTGTTCTGTATGAACGTTAAATATGACGGGCCGGGAGATATTTATGAACTGAACATCGATTCCTTTTTGGGACTGTTGCTCTGTATTCATTATATCGTCGGCAAAAACCAAACCGACCAGGATTCGGCAAACATCTTGGCTGTCTACGAAGAAAACGCCAGAAAGCAAGGCTGGGAACTGAACAAAGTTTGGTAAAAGTAGAAAATATTTGTTAGTATCCAGTAGTGAAAAATAAATTCGCAGGCCGCAAGGGCCGGAGAACAAAAGTCATCTGTAGCGGGTGAAGTTCTCCTTCACAAACCCTCGGCGAACATAATATTTGTTCTCTGAAGGTTTGTGAAGGAAAACCAAGCACAGGCATATCGGCGGACAGTGTCACGCCGAAGCCGAGCCCAAACAGATCATCAGGGCGAGGCAGAAATGACAAACTTAGGACCCGCCTACGCTCCTGCGAGAGCTACGGCGAGGCGAAGCCCTCCTTCGCGGTCTCTGGCGGACATTGCCCGCCGTAGCCCGCTACGGCGGGCGAAGGTCGCCTTCGCAAACCTTCGGCGAACATAATTTGTTCTCTGAAGGTTTGTGAAGGAAACAAATTACGGTCTATCGGCGGACAGTGTCACGCCGAAGGTCCGCTACAGCGGACCGAAGGCGGACGTGGTGAAATTGGCAGACACGCAAGCTTCAGGAGCTTGTGAGAGCAATCTCTTGTGGGTTCAACTCCCACCGTCCGCACCAATATCTTTATACTTTTTAAAATTTAGGCTAAGGCTCGCGATAACCCTCTTTCGCGGTCCTTGTTCAATTTTTAAACCAGTACATTTTAAATTAAAAGATATATTAATCAGCATTTGCCAAAAAATTCCAAGCTTCTCTTCTAAAAGCTTGGAAAAACGGCAAACGTAAAGAATAAAGATACTTATGGAAAAAATAATAAAAAGAGAAGGTTTCAGAACGGCTCCCAGAAGGACGAGCCATCCTCAACCTATGGCAAGAAAAGAAAATTTAAGACTGATACCCTTGGGAGGGTTGGGAGAGGTTGGCCGCAATATGATGCTTATAGAGTACGGCAACTCCGCTATTATCATCGACATGGGCTTTCGCATGCCGGAAGAAGATATGCCGGGAGTCGATTACATCATCCCAAATATCTCCTATATGCAAAACTACAAGAAGAATCTTCTTGGCATTTTGTTCACCCACGGCCACTACGACCACATCGGAGCTATCCCCTATCTGATCTACAGATTCCCGTTTTTCAAAGCCCCGTTCTTCGCTTCCGGGCTGACCAAGGCCATAATCCAAAAACGGCAGGAAGAATTTCCGACCCAGCCGAAACTGGACATCGAAAAAATAAAAGACGGGTCCAGGATAAATCTTGGGCCGTTCAAAATAGAATTTTTTCGCCAGAACCACAACATACCGGATAACATGGGAATATTCATAAATACTCCCGCTGGAAACATCATAGACACCTCCGACTTCAAATTCGACCCCCATCCTGTCAATGAACCGTCAACGGATTTTGCCCGGCTTAGAGAGATCGGGAGGAGAGGCATCACCCTGTTAATGTCGGACTCGACCGGAGCCGAAGAAGAAGGACACTCCATCTCGGAGCAAACCATCTTCGAAAATCTGGAATTGATATTCCAGAGATCCAAAGGGCGCATTATCTCCGCCACTTTTTCATCGCTCTTGAACCGCATCCAGCATTTGATCTCCCTTTCGGAGAAATACCATCGCAAAGTGGTTGTCATCGGCCGCAGTATGAACTTCAACATCGAATCAGCCAAACGCTTGGGCTACTTAAAAGTTGAGAAAGACACGATCCTTAAAAAGCCAAGCCAGATAAACCAATATCCCGACAACCAGGTCTTGGTCATTTGCACGGGCGCGCAGGGAGAAGAGAGGGCCGGACTGATGAAGATCGCCACGAAGGAACATCCGTTCATCGCGATCAAGCCCCAAGACACGATCATCTTTTCGTCCTCGGTCATTCCGGGGAACGAAAGAACCGTCCAGATGCTTAAGGACGATCTGCTGAGACAGGGCGCCGAAGTGTTCCATTATAAAATGATGGACATCCACGCCGGCGGACACGCCCAAAAAGAAGAGCTGAAACAAATGATCGAAATAATGAGGCCGAAATATTTTCTGCCCATTCACGGACAATATTCGATGCTTGTAGCCAATAAGAAAATCGCTGAAAGCTGCGGCATCCCCTCCCAAAATATTCCTGTCATCGAAAACGGGCAGGTGATCACCGTAAATCAGGAAAGAATATCCGTCGAAAAAGAAGAGGTCCCGTCAAACTATGTTATGGTTGACGGCCTCGGGATCGGAGACGTTGAAGAGGTTGTCTTGAGAGACAGGCAAATGCTTTCCGTTGATGGCATCTTTGTCATCATAGCGGTGGTGGACCGCCAGACCGGAAAGGTCCAAGGATCGCCCGATATTATTTCCAGGGGTTTTGTCTATTTGAAAGAATCCAAAGAACTGTTGCACCAAACCCGCCGCAAAGTCATCGAAACGGTGGAAAAAGCGACAGCTTCAGGCGGAGTCGTTAATTGGACCTATGTGAAAGACAACCTCCGCAATACCTTGGGAGACTTCTTGTTCCAAAAGACCCAGCGCCGCCCGATGGTCCTGCCGGTCATCATCGAAGTCTAGTTCTTTAGACCAATCAAAAAAATTTGGCGAAACAAAAACCGCGTTTGAAAATGATCTGTACCCCAAAAAGTGGACACGAAAGTGTCCACTTTTTGGGGTACAGATCATTCTTTAAAAGCTGTTTTTTTGTTTTAATCTGATTTGATTTTAATACCAAATAACGGCTCCTCCGCTGCCGCCGGGTCCGCCGGCAGAACCTCCGGTACCGCCAGCTCCGCCGCCTCCGCCGAATACTCCCCCTGTACCGCCAGTGTATCCATTGCCCCCTCCGTATCCTCCGCCGCCGCGAGTATTCGAGCCTCCGCTGCCTCCAGCAGCGCTAGCAGAATAAGAACCGACTCCTCCGCTGCCGCCTCCGCCGTTTTGGACCACGAAACCGCTCAAGCCTCCGGCAGAACCGCTCCCGCCGGCTCCGCCCTGATAATACCCGCCGGCTCCGCCGCCATAAGCATATATAGTATTACTCGCATAAGTAAGCGACGATTGGCCTCCGGCCGCCCAAGCAGATCCTCCGGAACCGGTAGTAACGGAGATATTTTGTCCGGGAGACACGGTCAAGAATCCAGTCACGACTCCGCCGGCTCCGCCGCCCGAACCGCTAGCTCCGTAATTGCCGGATCCTCCTCCTCCGCCGGCGCCGTAAAGTTCGACATAAACCTTTGCCACTCCTGCCGGAATGGTAAACGTCCCGGTGGCGGTAAGGACTTGCAAATGAGCAAAACCTCCGCTGGCCGATCCTCCCGTAATGTTGCTGGAACAAATACGCTGGCAGCTTCCGACAGTACTTTGGTGGAACTGGCCCGTCATGTAAGCCCCTGTTATTCCATTGGCCTCACAGCCCACCCCGTCATCAGTAAACCCGGAAGGACAAGAGTTAGGAGTACAAGAGCCCAAAGCCCCGCCTGAATCGATAGAATTCCAGGCGCAAGTAGGCTTCATAGAAGTCTCCGCGCCCGGCCCGATCATATAACAAATACGCTGGCAGCTTCCGACAGTACTTTGGTGGAACTGGCCCGTCATGTAAGCCCCTGTTATTCCATTGGCCTCACAACTGATGCCGGCATCAGTAAATCCCGACTGGCAGCTTGCGGGAATGCAAGAACCCAAGGCCCCGCCTGAATCGATAGAATTCCAGGCGCAGGTAGGTTCTTCGACGGCCATTCCGATCGTTCCGCCTCCTCCCCCGCTTCCGGCTCCACTTATCATACTATTCCACGTCGTCGAGTTCGCACAAGCCGTCCCGATGCAAAGCTGTCCCCCGTTGTTGATGACAACCTTGCCGTCGGAAGTGATGCGAAATTTCTCCGTGCTTGTGTCATGAAATGCGGGGTTGTTAACGCCGGTGGTGCCGCTGCCGGTGAAAAATACCAAATCGGTGCTTTGGATAAGAGCATTGTTGTCCTGATAGACATTCTTGCGGATGGCGGCTATCTTGGCTCCTATCTGCAAAGGTTCGGTATCTCTCCATCCGGGGAAACCTATCTCGAATCTGCCGGTTTCTCCGTTCAATGGGATATTGGTAAAAATACTGTCCCCGACAGTGCCGACGATAAGGCCTTTGTTCGAGATGTTAGTTCCGTTCCCGCCGATATTTAAAGAAGCGTACGGGACCGTTGTCCCTATCCCTACCGGCCCCGCCAAAACAGTCTGGCCGGAAGGATTGACGTGGTAGCTGTTGTTATCGAAGTCGATAAAAGAAGAGGCGGTCAGAGTGCCGGTCAGGGCCAGGTCTCCCGTTTTGGTTTGGGCAAAGCCTCCCGTGTTCAGCGGAGCGGCCACGGTTACGGGCATGGTGCCGACGGGTTCTGTCCAGGCCAGGGCGATGTAGCCGGCCGAGAGGGACAAGACTATGGCCGAGGAGATGACGGCTAAAGCGCGGGGCGATGGTTTGGGGAATGGCATAAAATTGTTTGGTCTAAAAATTGCGGATAATTATTCTTCTATATTGATTCTACCTTTCTCTCTCGTAAAAAAGAAGAGGAAGAAAAAAACATTTAAATAAAATATCCTAGGCCGGCCTAGAATATTTTTGGCTTCATAGGCCTAACTGCTTGCGGGCTTGTTCGGAAATATGCAATCCTGTTTTTTCGAATATGGCGATCGCTTCCCGTTCGATAGCTTTCAAATTTTCTTCCGTATCCCCTTCGAACCTGCATTTTATTATCGGGGTGGTGTTGGCGGCGCGCGCCAAAGCCCAGCCGTGTTCAAAATTTATGCGCGCTCCGTCGACGTCAATAAAATTATACTTGTTCTCTCTCAAATATTTTTGCAG